>Ga0065721_10003999_pt1 | contig 48308 bp, 49 predicted proteins | sample Mesricmetagenome_FD_59108 | JGI IMG/M metagenome (GOLD analysis project Ga0065721, IMG submission 59108) | Mesophilic microbial community from rice straw/compost enrichment Sample: eDNA_1 v2 (version 2) | ecosystem: Engineered > Solid waste > Grass > Composting > Bioreactor | place: USA: Davis...
GCGTTTTCCGACATCGTCTGCAGCGCCGTCGAAGAAATCCCACTTGAAAGCCCGCCCAACCCCAACACGGTGACCGCGTGAGCAAAAAAAAGAAGTCGCCGAAGCCAGCGGCGGGACTCCTTGGCATTGGTCTGGACAACGACGACGGTCACAAACGCATCACCACCGGTGAACAATTTGCCATTGTCGGCGGCTCCGCGGAAACCCACGACCGCATGACCGAGACCGTCGTCAAAACCTTCGAAGAGCTGAAGCAACGCGGCAAACACCTCGCCCACGTCGAGCCCAAGGAGCTCGCCGAAATCATTCACCGCTCCACGCCGCGCTGACACGCGCGCCAGTTGCGTCTCGCACGTTTACCCATTCGTTCGCCTTCAACCATCAAAACCATGTCCGAAAAGATCGCTCAGCTCACCACCGATAGCTTCAAGACCACCGTCACGTCCGCCGCGACGCCCGTGCTCGTCGATTTCTGGGCACCGTGGTGCGGCCCTTGCAAAGCGATCGCGCCCATCCTCGAAGAGCTCGCCACCGAACTCGACGGCAAGCTCACCATCGCGAAGGTCAACATCGACGACCACGGCGAAGTCGCGACCGAATACGGCATCCGTGCCATCCCGACGATGCTCCTCTTCAAAGGCGGCCAAGTCGTCGAACAGCTCGTCGGCATGATGCCCAAGGCCGCCCTCAAGGCCAAGCTCGCCGCCCACGTCTGACCTTCGGTCAACGCGTTCCCTCTTTTCAGCCGCACCCTGACCGGTGCGGCTTTTTCTTTTCCCCGCCTTCCACGCTCCCGCTCACCCCAACACCACGCCCACCCCGAACAACCCCGCATACGCCGCCAACAACTTTCCCGTATCCCCCAGCAGCGCGATCAACTCCCCCGCCTCCCGCGCCTTCCGCAACCGCCGCATCTGCCCCCATGCCATCGGCAGCACCAACCACGGCAACATCCGCCACCCATTCGCTTCGCGCACCGCGAACACCACCGGGACCGCCAGCGCCACCGCGACCGAAATCGCATGCTGCCACCGCGCCGCGCGCCGCCCCCACTTCACCACCAGCGTCCGCTTCCCCGCCGCCGCATCCGTCTCCACATCGCGATAATTGTTCACCACCAGAATATTCGCCGCCAGCGCCCCGACCGCCGCTCCGGCCAACAACGCCTCCCCCGTCCACACCCCCGCCTGCACGAAGTAAGTCGCCCCCACCGCCACCAACCCGAAAAACAAAAACACGAACACGTCTCCCAGTCCGTGATACGCCAGCGGAAACGGCCCGCCCGTATACGCGATTCCACACACGATGCTCGCCACCCCAATCACTAGGAGCCACGGCCCGCCCCACCACAACAGCCCACAGCCGCATACAAACGCCGCCGCAAACACACCCCACATCGCCGCCTTCATCGTCGCCGGCGCGATCAACCCCGCCGCCACCGCCCGCCGCGGTCCCACCCGCGCCGCCGTGTCCGCGCCTTTCACAAAATCGTAGTAGTCGTTCGCGAAATTCGTCCCGATCTGCACCCAGCAGCGCAAACCCCAGACACAACCCCGCCGCCGCCGCATCGAACACCCCATCCCTCCACGCCAGCGCCGCTCCCACCACCACCGGCGCGATCGCCGCCGGCAAGGTCCGCGGTCGCGCCGCCCCCCACCACACCTGCGCATTCGCCATCACGCCTTCATCCGCTTCGAAAACATCCCCAGCCGCCGCCGACTCAAAAGACTCAGCGCCACCGGCAGAAGCATCAGCACCGCCGCCGCATACGGCAGCCACGAATTCACCCCGCGAAACAGCACGCCGGTCGTCAGCACCAGCAGCGCCTGCAAACTCAAAAAACGCCGCCGGCCGCAACAGCGCCAGATTGATCACCCACACCAGCACCATCGCCACCAACGCCGGATACACCCCGCACATCCCCACGCTCAGACCCGACAGATAAAAGATCGGCGCATAAAACGCGATGCGATGCTCATAGCGAAACACCTGCACCAGCACGCCCACCAGCAGCACCGCGATCTTCACCACCAGCACCAGCTGCTCCGACCGCGCATACGCCTCCACGTCCGCGCGCACCGCCGCCGTGATCCCCTCGAAGGTCCCCAGCAGCATCACCGCGCCCAGACCCGCGCGGAAAAAATCGATGTGATTGCGCAACTTCCCGAATTCCTCGCCCAGGTGCACCCGCAAATCCCCGGATTCATGCGCCTTCGCCGGATCCGTCTCCTTGAGCCGGCGACGCCGACGGCCGAAGCTCCACTTTTTACGGCCAAAACGCAGCACCTGCCGCGGGAGCCACAACAACATCAAGGCAGCGAGGAAATAAGGCCAGTCGATCGTCACAGGTGCGCCGCATCGAAGGCTTTGCCGCGACCGCTGTCAAAGGCTTCGTCTGCTCACCGCGTATTCGCTCACACGATCGCAAACCCGCTGAACCGCGCCTCGCGCATCCCGCCGCTCCGCTCCGTCTTCCTCACATACCCGTGCATCCGCTCCTCCACCGCCGCCACAAAGGCATCGATCTCACCCGGCGCCCCCTCCACGTCCACTTCCACTCGCCCGTCCAATAAATTCCGCACATGCCCCGCCACCTCGAACTCCCGCGCCACCTGCATCGTCGCATAGCGAAACCCCACCCCTTGCACGTGACCGGAAAACAGAATCGTTTCGTGCCGCACTTGAGCCATCACCCCACGCCACCACCGTGCCGCCCGCGCTTCAACTCGCAAATCGCCCGTCATTACGCCGTCCCGCTCTCGGGGTTTTGACGATGCTTGGACAGGTTTTGATTTGCGTTTCCACCCCCCGGGGCCTCTGTTTCCCGCATCCGAATGAGCAATTTCGATTCTGACGGCGGTCAGGAAAACGAGTGGGAAGATCGCGGCGACTTGGCTTGGAACGAGTTCGATTGGGAGCGCTACCTGCGCGAACAGGACGAAGCCGTTCACCGCTACCTCGGTTTCTACGAAGCCTGCAAAAACAGCACCGACCGCATCGACGATGTCGCCGAGCTGATGAACTGGGGCTCCGGCGACCAAAACGACGACGGCACCTCCGATGATGACGACGACGAGGACGACTTCGACGACGGCAGCGACGTCTACACGCTGCACAAGAACCCCATCTTCGTCTCCACCAAGGCCCTCTACCTGAGTCTCGCCCGCCAGTGGGAACTCGCCGCGGGCGACAGCGCCAAAGTCCCGCAGCCCCTCGCACTCGCCCTCCTCTCGTCGCTGCACCGCGGCGAGGAACAGGCCGTGCAGGCGATTCACGCGCTCGATTTCGGCGATTACGCCATGGCGATCAGCCTCTTCAAACGCGCGCTCAGCGCCTTGAACGGCACCCTCGCCCTCCTCAACGACTCCTCCGCCGTCGCCCACCGCACGGTCTCGTCCTACCGCGAAAGCGCCCTCCCGCGCCTCTTCGATCTTCGCGAGATCTGGCTCCGCGTCGTGCACGAGTGCCGCGAGGAACTCGAACGCCCGATCGACGGCGACAACTGAGGTCCCACCGCGCGCGTTCTTTCACGCACGCCCACTCCGCTCGGTCCACGCAACGAACCGCTCCGCGTCGTCCTACGCGGACCTAAACCGTTCCGTGGCGCAGCGCTGCAGCTCGTCCACCGTAAACGGCTTTTGCAGCATCGACACGTTGCCGTGCCCTTCCAGCTTCCGGGCCACGTCGCCTTGGTCATGACCGCTCATCAACACGACCGGTAAGTTCGGCTGGATCTTCCGCAATTCCACCAGCGTCGTCAGTCCGTCCATCCGCGGCATCGTCATGTCGAGCAGCACGCCCGCCAGCTCGGTCGGATCCTTTTGCACCATCTCGACCGCTTCCGTTCCATCGGACGCCACCAACGACTCAAACCCCTGCCGCCGGATCGCCGCCGCCGCCACAAGTCGCACCGCCTCCTCGTCGTCCACCACCAAGATCCGCCCTTTGCCTTTCACCTTCGCCGCCGCGGGTTTCTCCGGCGCCGCCGACTCGGTCGAGCCTGACACCGGCAAATACACCCGAAACGTCGTCCCGCGCCCATACTCCGTTTCCACATGCATGGCCCCGCCATGCCCCCGCACAATCCCCAGCACCGCGCACAGCCCCAGCCCGCGCCCCGTAAACTTCGTCGTGAAAAACGGCTCGAAAATCCGGCTCAACGTGTCCGGCGTCATTCCGCCCCCCGTGTCCGCAATCTCCAGCATCACGTAGTGCCCCGCCTTCGCCTCGCCGCGAAACGCCGTTTTCTTCAACGCCACCTCGTCGAGATTCACCGTCCGCGTCGCCAACCGGATCCGCCGCGGCGCCGCCTCCAGCGCCTCCGCCGCGTTCAGCACCAGATTCATGAACACCTGACGCAGCCGCGCCGCATCACCCGCGATCAACGGCAGCGTCGGCGCGAGCTCCAGCTGAAGATCCGCGTCCTTCGGCACCGACGCATGCAGCAGTTGCAGCGTCTCGCGCAGCAACACGTTCAAGTCCAACGCCGCCGCACTCACCTGCCCCTTCCCCGCATACACAAGCAACTGCTGGCACAACCCCGCCGCGCGCACCGAATTCTCCTCGATCCGCTTCAAATGCTGCCCCACCTCGCTCTCCGGCGCCACGTCCATCCCGGCCAGCGTAGCGCTCGCGAGAATCCCCGTCAGGATGTTGTTGAAATCGTGCGCCACGCCGCCCGCGAGCATCCCCAGCCCTTCCAGCCGCTGCGTCTCCTCCAGCTTCCGCTCGATCATCCGGCGCTCCTCTTCGAATCGCTCCCGCTCCGTCGATTCGTGCTTCAACTTCTCCAGCGCCGCCTTCAACTCCATCGTCCGCTCCGCCACGCCCGCCTCGAGCGCCTCGACCTGCTCGCGCGTTTGCTGACGCAACATCCACTTCTCCGTCAACGCATGCGCCAACTGCAGCACCTCGATGTTGTCGAAGGGCTTCTTGAGAATCACCCAGCGATCCGGCCGCCCCAGCTTCCGCGCCATGTCCGCCCACGAATGATCGGAATACGCGCTGCAAATCACGATCTCCACGTCCGGATCCACCGCCCACAACCGCTGCACCGTCTCAATCCCGTCGATCCCCGGCGGCATCCGCACATCCACAAACGCCACCGCAAACGACCGCTCCGCACGTTTTTCCGCCTCGACGATCTCCACCGCCTCCATCCCCTGCGCCGCATACGTCAGCAAAAACGCCGCCGTCGGCGCCGCCGCCGGATTGCCAAACAACGCCTCCTCCATCGCCGCCAGCCGCGGGTCCGGCGCCGCCGAAACCAGAATCTTCTGGAACGCTTCAAACACCGACTGGTTGTCGTCGACGATCAGGATTCTCCTTTGCTCGCTCATCACCTTTGTCTCCCACCGCTTATGGGAATTGTATCCGCGCGCACTTCGTCCTCTCGCCGCCTCGACACGCGCCGCCCCCAACCGACTCGAAAGCCAGCCGTTCTCCGCGGGGCTCGTTCATCATGAAACACGTCTCCTGAGTCATCGGCACAAACACGCCGTTTTTCACCCGCCATCGGATTTCTTGGCCCGTCCGGGCGGAGGTTGATGGAGGGCAGGCGCATCCGTGAAACGATCTAGATGCAGGATTGTCCCCCCGCCGCAAACGCCTTTCCCGCTCCCCGCAAGATTTGCGCGATAATCCCCGGGACCACGCCGCCCGCCCGTTTTCCACAAGAACTGCGCAGCCTTCCACAAGATGTGGGAGGACAGCTCCGCTCCCCGCTGCTAGCCTCCCATCATGACCCCAACACGCGATCGCAACGCGTGGATTTTCGGCGCCAACACCCCGTGCCGTCAGCCGCCCGCCGCCGTGCCTCACCCTTGGCGATTGGTGCTCATCGGCCCGCCCGGTGTCGGCAAAGGCACGCAAGCCGAACTGCTCGAATCCGCGCTCGGCGCCTGCACGCTCTCCACCGGCGAACTCTTCCGCGCCGCCAGTCTCGGCCTCCTCGCCCACCACGCCCCCACCGCCGCCGCCCACGCGTGCATGCATCGCGGCGGACTCGTCGACGACGACACCGTCCTCTCGCTCATCCGCGAGCGCCGACATTGTCTCCGCTGCTCCGGGGGCTTCATGCTCGACGGTTTTCCGCGCACCGTCGCCCAGGCCGCCGCCCTCGACGAACTCCTCGCCGCCGAGCAGTGCCCCCTCGACGCCGCCATCAACTACGAACTTCCGCCCGCCTACGTCGTTGAACGCCTCTCCGGCCGCCGTCACTGCCCGCACTGTCGTATCACCTATCATGTGACGTTCCACCGTCCGCTCGTCGATGGTCTCTGCGACCGCTGCCGCGGCCCGCTCGTGCAACGCCGCGACGACAGCCCCGCCGCGATCCAGACGCGCCTCACCGCTTTCAACACCGTCACCGTCCCCGTCATCGACTACTACCGCACTCACGGTCTTCTCGTCTCCGTCAACGCCAGCGGCGATCCCGTCGACGTCCTCGCACGAACCCTCGACGCTCTCGCCGCCCTGCGCACACCCGCTCACGCCTGATTTCAGGCCGAGCCCAGCGAGGACGCTCTGCGCTGCACCGACTCCGCGACGCGTCGCCCCGCCGCGCCTTCCGGTCGCTTCGCTCTCCCGCGCATCGCAAACCGCAACACCGCGACCAACACCAGACTCGCCCCAAGCATCTCCAAAAATTCCTCCGCCGCGACTTGCATGATCTGCCACGTGTGCGGCCCGTCCAAGCCCACGAACTCGTAGCCGATCGCCTCGACGACAAACGCCCCGCCGACGAGCACGCCCACGCCCGCCGCCATCGCCACCGCATCCCGCGCGTGCTGCCGAAAAAACCGCGCCACCCACCGCCACGCCAACGCGAACACCGCCAGTCCCGCCGCCGCATACGCAAAGATCCAAAACCCCCGCCCGCTCGGAAATCGCGGCCACCACTCCACGCGTTTCAACATCCGGTTCACCCCTTCGTGAATCCCCGCCGCCTCATCCACCGACAGAATCCCAAATCCGCCGCCGCACACCACCAGAAATCCGCCCCATCCTGCTTTCGCATGCAACGGATTCATCGCCGCCACGCCAAACACCAGCGCGATCGCAAACAGCTGCATCGACGAAAACCACGCCGGAATATTTCCCTCTCCATCCAGATCGAACAGCCGCAGCAACTCGGCCGACGACGACGCCATCTGCGTGAGCAGATACGTCCCCACCAGCACCGCTTCGATCGACAGGAGCACCAAAAGGATTCCCGCGACGCCCGGAAAGCCGCCGCGCCGGCCCGTCTCCATCATGTTGCAAGAGCTTCGGAAAGACATGCGATTGGCCGCAATCGACCCGCCTTTCCCGCGCGCGTTCGCTCACACCGCTCCTCGAACGCGCTTCAAAGCCCCCGACAACGCGTCCGGGTTCCCCTCACCCGCCCCTCCCGCCGCCGCCGCGGCGCGCACTCACGCGCCGCCCGCTTTCGCGTCGAGCGAGAACCGCCCCGGTCCCGCCACGGAAAATCGCCACGAACCCCGCGAGATAAACAAACGCCAGCTCGCCGTTCCCCGCGCCCGACAGCTTCGTGCCGTGCACCATCGAAAACGCCACCACCGTCAAGATCGCGAGCACCAGCGCCGCAAACCGCGTCCCCAGTCCGATCACCACCAGCACCGCGCACACCACTTCGGCAAACGTCGCCAGCGCCAGACTCACCGGTGATCCCACGCCGAGCGGATCGGGAAATCCTCCCGACATCGATCGAAAGCCCGTGAGCTTGCCCCAACCGTGCAGCACCAGCATCGAAACGCCGAGCCACGCCCGCAAAACGAGCAACGCGAAGTCCGGACTCCGCGGAATGAAGTTGAAGTGAAGGAGACGCAGCAGGTCTTTCATAAGAAAATACTCCGCGCCAACGTGCTGCGCTCTCCTCCGCCGTCAACTGTCCTCCGTATCCGCCTTGGCGCTACGACGCCGCCGGATACGTCGACAACGGCTCCGCCGCCGGCAACCGCTGCGACAGCGCGATCAGCACGCCGTTCGGATCGCGCACGACAAACATCCGATCGCCCCACGGCTTGTTTTCCGGCGGCGCCACGATCTCGAGCCCCGCCTCGCTCAACCGCGCAAACTCCGCGTCCGCATCCGCCACGTCCAGATTCAGCCAGAACCCGCGCCCATCCGTCGCGTTGATCAATTCCGACGCCGGCCCGTCCAGCTCATGCTGCAACACCGCGATCTGCGCCCCGCTCGGATGCGACAGCTGCACATACACGCCGCACTCCGCCACCGTGCGGAAGCCCAGGTGCGTGCAGTAGAAGTTCCACGTCTCCACAAATTTCCCCGAAACGATGCCCGGATAAAACGCCGCGCGCTCGCCGATCGACGCATCCACGCCGCCCCCGCCGAACCGCTCCTTCAACCCGCGAAAATCCGCCAGCCAGCTCGCCTCCGCCCGCTCGAACCACTCGTCCGGCTCGTCCGGCGCCTGCACCAGCGTCATCGTCAACAACGCCCCATGCGGCCGCGAAATCACCCGCAGCGGATGCAGCGTCATCTCGTCCGGCTTTTCGCCCAGCAACAAATCGATCACGCCCGTCCGCTCGTCCGCGCACAACGCCACATGACGCCGCCCCAGCGGCGTGTTCGCCCGCGCCCCCGACCGATCCCGCGTCAACTCCCCCAGCGATTCGACCGCCCAAAGCGATAGATTCTCGAGCGAAGCCAGAAACGCGAAGACCGTGTCTCGGTCCGCGGCAACATGCAGGGAAAAGGTGCGGCTTTTCATGATAGGTGGGTGACGCGCAAAAACGTGAAGCCGATGCTCATCACGCGTTCGCAAAGACGAGCAGACTCTCGCGATGTGAAAAACACCATACATTCTTCGTTCCCGTTCATTTCCGCGTTTTTTTAGGACAAAACCTGGATCTGTTCAGTCGTTGCGCCGGTGAATCATCACACTGTTCCCGTCCGGATCCGCCACGACCGTCATCGAACAAACGCCCGTCCCCATCGGCTCGAGCAGGAATTTCGCCCCGCCCGCCCGCAACGCCGCCACCGCTTCGTCGAAGTTCTCCACCTCCAGCGCCACCACCGGCCCGTCCGCCGACGGCCGCCATTGCTCCATCGACATGTTGCTGAGCGCGATCGTCGTCGCACCCACGTCGTATTCCACCCAGTGCCGGCCGCCGTGCTCGAACACCGCCGAAGTCTTCAGCCCCAGCAGCCCTTCGTAGAACGCCCTCGCCCGCTCCATCTCTGTCACGGGATAGCCCGTGAACGCCACTTCCTTGATTCGCACCGCCGGGGTTGTCGTCGTCGTTGTCATGCGACACCCACGTTACCCCGTCGCACTGACACCCTTATGTCAGGAGATTATTCCCGATGCGCCCGCAGTGCGTTCTCCGCTTCCCGCCGCACCCGCTGCCGCAGCTCCGCCGGCGCCACCGCCTCCGCGTCCGCCCCAAACGACAACACCCACCGCGCCAGCCACTCCAGCGAATAACTCCGCAACACCATCTCCGTCCCGCCCCGCGCCTCCCGCTCGCTCACGATCGCCGTGTAACTCTCCCGCCTCGCCCGCTCCAACGCCGCCGGCGCAAACCACACCGTCACCTCGATCGACTCCTCCGGCGCCATCGCCTTTTCCATGTAGTCCTCCAGCGAAAAATCCGGCCTCGCCTCGAACCGCTCGTGCAACACCTCCAGCCCACGCACGCGCTCCAGTTTGAAATACCTAAAATCCTTCCGCAACCGGCACCACGCCACCAAATACCACGCGCCGCCGTGAAACGTCACCCCCAGCGGCTCCACTTCCCGACACGTCTCCTCCGTTCGCGCCTTCCCGCGATACGTCATCCGCAAAACGCGCCTCGACACCACCGCCTGCTGAATCGGCAGCAACGTCCGCTGATCGATTCCCGACGGCAGCTTGGGCGCCCCGAAAATCGCCACCGCCTTCCGCAACCGCTCCAAATCGTCCTGCCGGTCCCGCGGCAGCACCGAACGAATCTTCAACAACGCCGACTCCATCGGCTCCGCCATCGACGCATCCGCAAATTCCTTCACCAACTCCCCGCCAATGAACAACGCCATCGCCTCCTCCGTCGTGAACATCACCGGCGGCAGGTGATACCCCTTCACCAGACTGTAGCCCACGCCCGCCTCGCCCACCACCGGCACGCCCGCCTCGCACAACGCCGCCACGTCGCGATAAATCGTGCGCACATTCACCTCAAAATGCGCCGCCAGCTCGTCCGCCTTCACCACGCGACGCCCCTGCAGAAACATCACCATCGCGACGAGCCGGTCCGTTCGATTCATGGAACGCCCCACCAACCAAAATCCCGCCCCTTCCGCAATCAAGTAGGGCGACTTTTCACCCCTCGACGCTCGCGCAACACGTGAGCGTTTCGCCGCTTCCCTCAACCTTGCCCCGCGCGCCCCGCCGCCCACCCTCCGCTTCACCGCCATGGCCAAGCTCTACTTCTACTACTCGGCGATGAACGCCGGCAAATCCACCGTCCTCCTCCAATCGAGCTACAACTACCGCGAGCGCGGCATGCACACGCTCATCTTCACGCCCGCCCTCGACACCCGCGCCGGCCTCGGTCGCGTCCGCTCCCGCATCGGTCTCGAAGCCGACGCCCTCGCCTTCGAACGCACCGACGATCTCCTCCAACACGTCCGCACCGAACACGCCGCCCGCCCCGTCGGCTGCGTCCTCGTCGACGAAGCCCAATTCCTCACCACGCTCCAGGTCCGCCAGCTCAGCGACGTCGCCGACGCCCTCGACATCCCCGTCCTCTGCTACGGCCTGCGCACCGATTTCCAAGGCCGGCTCTTCGAAGGCTCCGCCGCGCTCCTCGGCTGGGCCGACGACCTCAGCGAAATCAAAACCATCTGCCACTGCGGCCGCAAAGCCACCATGGTCCTCCGCCTCGACGCCCGCGGCGTCCCCGTGTCCGAAGGCGCCCAGGTCGAAATCGGCGGCAACGACCGCTACGTCTCCGTCTGCCGCCGCCACTTCAAATCCGCCACGCCCCACGCGTAGCGGCGCGTCCGGGCCCGCCCCTTCCTCAACTGCGCGTAATCAGGCCCACCCACTCCACCTTCCGCATGTCACCCCTTTCCAAATACGCGAGGTGCATGCGAAACGCGTTCTGCAACGTCTGCGGCACGTGCCCTTTGTCCGAAATCGCCAGATACGCGTTCAACAACGGCCGGTAATCCGGGTGCACGCAGTTCTCGATCATCAACCGCGCGCGATCGCCCGGCGACTTCCCGCGCAAATCCGCCACGCCGTGCTCCGTCACCACCACCTGCACCGAGTGCTCGCTGTGATCCAGATGCGTCACCAACGGCACGATCGTGCTGATCGCACCTTTCTTCGCCACCGACGGACACGTGTAGATCGACACATGCGCATTCCGCGTGAAATCGCCCGACCCGCCGATGCCGTTCATCAAATCCCGCCCCATCACGTGCGTGCTGTTCACATTGCCGAACAAATCCACCTCGATCGCCGTGTTCACCGTGATGAGGCCCAGCCGCCGCACGATCTCCGGGCTGTTCGAAATCTCCTGCGGCCGCAGCACCATCCGCTTCCGGAAAAACTCCAGGTTGCCGTAAACCTCCTTCAGCTTCTCCCGACTCACCGTCAGCGAGCATCCGCTCGCAAACGTGCACTTGCCGCTCTTCAGGAGATCGATCACCGCGTCCTGAATCACCTCCGTATACATCATGAACGGCGGCACGCCCGGATTCGATCCCAGCGCGCCAATCACCGCATTCGCGATGTTCCCCACGCCTGATTGCAACGGCAGAAACGACGCCGGCAAACGCCCCGCCCGCAGCTCGTCCGCCAGAAACTGCGCCACGTTCCGCCCGATCCGATTCGTGATCTCGTCCGGCTCGTCGAACGCCCCCGTCTCGTCCGGCAAATCCGTCATCACCACGCCCGCGATCTTTCGCGGATCCACCTTGATCGTCGGCGACCCGATCCGATCCGTCGGCTTGTAGAGCGGAATCTCCCGCCGCGCCGGCGGATCCGCCGGCTCATACAAATCGTGAAAACCCGTCAGCGCCGCCGGATGATGCGCGTTCAACTCGATCAACACCCGATCCGCCAGCCGCAGAAACGTATTCGCTCCGCCCACCGCCGTCGACAGCGTGATCGTCCCATCCGGCCGCACCTCGCTCGCCTCCACGATCGCCCAGTGCAGCCGGCCCAGCACCCCGCTGCGCACCGTCGGTTGCACCGCCGACAAATGCAGATCGAAAAACCGCGTCCGCCCTTCGTTGATCGCCTTCCGCAAAACCGGGTCCGATTGATACGGCGTCCGCCATGCGATCGCGTCCGCCGCCGCCATCGCCCCATCGAGCGACTTCCCCGTCGACGCCCCCGTCACCACCCCCAGTTGAAACGGTCGCCCCGCCTCATGCTCCGCCTTCGCGCGCGCGGCAATCGCCAGCGGAATTACTTTGCACGCCCCCGCCGCCGTGAATCCACCGAAGCCGATCGTGTCGCCGTGATTCACGAGCGCCGCGGCTTCCTCCGGAGCCAGCACAGGAAAGGGCAAGGTCATCGTAGTGGTGTCGAGCATCGTGTTTACTTTCGCAGACCAACGCCGCGCCGACTCCGCAGGGGTTGGCGCACATCGTGCGGAAATTGCCCGACTCCCTCCCACGAGCAAGATCCGCGATCAGCGATCGTGATGCCTTCCACACGATCCGCACGCCTCTTCCTCTCTTTCTCCTTTTGGAAACCGTCGCAAACCTTCCCATTGCCAACCTCCCTTTCTCCTTCACTCGTTCCTGCCATGCCCACCGTCCCTTTCTTCATCGGCACCTACACCGTCCGCGGCAGTCGCGGCATCTACTCCGCGGAACTCGATCTCGCCACCGGCGCGATCTCCCCGCCCACCCTCGCCGCCGAAACCAACAACCCCACCTACCTCGCTCTTTCTCCCACCGGCAAACACCTCTACGCCGTCAGCGATTCCGCCTCCCTCGTCGCCGGTTTCGCGCTCGCTCCCGATCGCCGCACCCTGACTCCGCTCGCCGAGCCCCAACCGTCCGTCGGCAAACCGCCCTCGCACCTCGCCGTCGACGCCACCGCGCGCGTCGCCCTCGTCGCGCATTACCATTCTGGATACGTGGCCGCCGTTCCGCTCGCCGGCACCGGCACGCCCGGCGTTCCCACCGAACGCGTCCAACACACCGGCTCCGGCATCAACCCCGACCGCCAGTCCGCCCCGCATCCTCACTGCGTCGTTCCTTCGCCCGACAACCGCCACGTCCTCGTCTGCGATCTCGGCGTCGACAAAATCTTCACCTACCGCCTCGACCCCGCCGCCGCCTCGCTCACCCCCGCCGAACCGCCCTTCGTCACCGCCGAACCCGGCTGCGGCCCGCGCCACCTCGCCTTCTCTCCCGACGCCCGCCACGTCTTCATGCTCTCCGAAATGGGCGGCACGCTCACCGCCTACCGCTACGACCCCGACACCGGCGCGCTCCACCCGGTGCACACGCACACCACCCTCGCCCCCGACTTCCACGGCGAAAACAAATCCGCCGCCATCCGCGTCCACCCCGACGGCCGCTTCCTCTACGCCTCCAACCGCGGCCCCGAAACCATCGCCGTCCTCGCCTTCGACCCCTCCACCAAACGCCTCTCCCCCGTCGAAATCGTCCCAAGCGGCGGCGCTCACCCGCGCGAAATCGCCCTCTCCCCCGACGGCCGCTGGCTCCTCGCCGCGCATCAGGATTCCGACAACATCACCGTCTTCCGCGTCGACCCCGCCACCGGCCGTCTCACGCCCACGGATACAAACCTCCCCGTCCCCGCCCCCGTCTGCCTCGTCTTCGCCCCATAGTAGTTCGCGCCCCATCCGCGTTCTTCTTCGTGTTCATTCGTGTCCCTTGGTGGATCAAAAAATAACATGTCCCTCGAACTCCGCCCCAACTGCGAATGCTGCGATCGCGACCTCCCGCCCGATTCGCGTGAAGCCTACATCTGCACCTTCGAGTGCACCTACTGCGTCGATTGCGCCTCCACGAAGTTGAACTTCGTCTGCGCCAACTGCGGCGGCGAACTCGTCCGCCGCCCCATTCGTCCCGCCGCCAAACTCATCGACAATCCCGCGTCGCAGACCCGCGTCCTCCGCTCCTCCCCCTGCGTTCCCGCGACGAACTGATCCGCGCTACTCGACGTTCGCGATCTGCTCCCGCACCCGCTCGAGTTCGTTCTTCAACTCGATCACCGCCTTCGAAATCGTCAGGTCGTTCGCCTTCGCGCCGATCGTGTTCACCTCGCGGCCGATCTCCTGCAGGATAAATTCCGCTTTCCGCCCGATCTCGCCGTTCGATTTCAGCAACGTCGTGAACTGATCGAGATGACTGCGCAGCCGCGTCAGCTCCTCCGTCACATCCGAGCGATCCGCAAACAGCGCCACCTCCTTCAACACCCGCTCGTCGCTCACATCGAGCTCCAGCCCCGCCTGCCGCAACCGCTGCAACAGCAGCTCGCGATAGCTCGGCGCCACCTGCGGCGCCCGCACCGCGATCGCGTCGACGTGCGCTTTCAGCACGTTCAACCGCGCGAGAAAATCCACCAGCAACGCCTCGCCCTTCCTGCGCGCGCATCGCGACAAACGCCGCGCAGCGCCTCCCCCACCGCATCGAGCACCGCGGGCCCCGCGTCCTCCGCCGACGGCAACTCCGCCGCCTTCCGCTGCGAATTCGCCACCGACCACAACAACTCCGGCGTCGGCGCAAACGCGATCCCACGCGCCGCCGCCAGCGCCGCCAGCCGGTCGATCGCCGCGTTCACCTCCGCCTCGTTCCACACGACCTCGCTCGCGCCCGGCGCGCCCGTCAGCTCCACGGCTACGCTCACGCGTCCCCGCGCCGCCGCCTTCCGCACCTGTTCGCCGATCGCCGCCTCCAGATTCTCCCAGTCCTTCGGCACATTGACCGCCACATCGAGCGTTTTCCGATTCACCGAACTCACCTGCACCGTGAGCGTAAAGCTCCCGACCACCCCCACCGCCCGACCATACCCCGTCATGCTTCGCATGCCGAAATCCCAAACGCCAAACCGCCAAACGCCAAACAAATCTCAACCGGCCTCATTCCAGTTTCTTCACGATCGCCGAAAAAATCAGCTTCAACTCGTGCGCCTCACCCCGCAGCTCACGCTGCTGCTCCACCAGCCTCGCGTTCTCCCCTGTATAGACGAGCCGCAACCATAGCTCGGATTCCTTCGCCTCTTTCCGGCAGGTCCGAAACTTCATCACGCGATCCTTTTTCCCCAACGCCTCGTTCCCCTCGATGCAATTCGCCGCCACGGAGCCCGACGCCCGCACCAGCTGCTTCACATCCTCGATGTTCGATATCGTCCGCGGCAGATGCCGCACAAACTCACGCACGGCCTCCGCGAACACCGCCGTCCGCTCCTCCAGGTCCTTCGGCTTTCCTCCCATTGGGATTTCTTTGGCGTTTGGACCTTTGGCGTCTGGGATTTCTACAATTTCACGCCCAGCATCTTCGCGACCTGATTGACATCCTTGTCTCCGCGTCCGGAAAGGTTGATCACCAAAATTTCATTCTTCCGCATCTGCTTCGCCCGCTTGATCCCATGCACCAGTGCATGGGTGCTCTCGAGCGCCGGAATGATCCCCTCGAGCCGCGAGCACAGCTGAAACGTCTCCAGCACCTCGTCGTCGCACGCATACGCGAAATCGATCCGCTTCTTCTCCCGGTAATACGCGTGCTCCGGCCCGATCGCCGCATAGTCCAGGCCCGCGCTCACCGAATGCGTCAGCTCGATCTGCCCGTCCTCGTCCTGCAGGATATACGTCTTCGCGCCCTGCAACACCCCGAGCTTCCCGCCCTCGAAACGCGCCGCGTGCTCCCCGCGCTTGATCCCGCGTCCGCCGGCTTCGACCCCCACCAGCCGCACGTTCGGCTCGTCGAGAAACTCGAAGAAAATCCCGATCGCATTCGATCCGCCGCCCACGCACGCCACGATCTCGTCCGGCAAGCGCCCTTCGCGCGCCAAAATCTGCTCGCGCGCCTCCTGCCCGATCACGCGGTGAAAATCGCGCACCATCATCGGATACGGATGCGAGCCCAACGCCGACCCGAGGATGTAATGCGTCCCGCGCACATTCGTCACCCAATCGCGCATCGCCTCGTTCACCGCGTCCTTCAACGTCTTCTGCCCCGACTCCACGCTGCGCACCTCCGCGCCCATCAGCCGCATGCGAAACACGTTCAACGCCTGCCGCTCCATGTCGACCGCGCCCATGTAAACCACGCACTCGAGCCCGAACTTCGCGCACACCGCCGCCGTCGCCACGCCGTGCTGACCCGCGCCGGTCTCCGCGATGATCCGCTTCTTCCCCATCCGCCGCGCCAGCAGCGCCTGCCCGATCGCGTTGTTGATCTTGTGCGCGCCCGTGTGCAGCAGGTCCTCGCGTTTCAAATAAATCTTCGCGCCCCCGCAGTGCTCCGTCAGCCGCTCCGCGAAATACAACTCCGTCGGCCGCCCCGCGAACTCCTTCAAATGATGCCGCAGCTCCTTCTGAAACGCCTCGTCCTTCCGCGCCGCCTCATACGCCGCGCCCAGCTCCTCGAGCGCCGTCATCAACGTCTCCGGCACGAACACGCCGCCATAGCGGCCAAACCGGCCCGCGGCATCGGGAAGGGAGTGTCGGTCAGTGCGCGTGTGGGAAACTTCGGTGGACATTCGCCCTCACACTGAGCCCCGCGCTCCCCCTTACGCAAACCGGATTTGCCCCGCCGCCCAACCCCGCCACGAAACCGCCCATCCAAACTCAAAACCCGACACCCAAAACCGAAAGCCGCCTCCGGCGCGGGATTTCACCCTTCCGCCACCCGGCTCTTCAAAAACGCCAGCACGTCCTCGAACTTCGACCGATTCGACTCATCCGCCACCACCAGATTTTCGTGCGCCTCCAACACCATCCGCGCCTGCTCGAGCTCCGTCTGCACCCGGCAATCCAGCATCCTGCCCGCCTCGTTCTTCGCCGACGGCAGCTCGCCCGCATCGATCGTCAGCAACCGATGCAGCCCCAGATTCCGCACCAGCTCCAGATTCCGCGGCGCCATCCGCGCCAGCACGATGCTTCCGCCACCCGGCCGCCGCTTCAAATCCAGCGCCACGCCCGCCAGCACGCCGAGAAATGTGCTGTCCATGCTCTCGCACTTCTGAAAATCGACCACGAACCGCGATTTTCCCTGCCGCAAAATCTCGCTCACGAAATCTCGCAAGCACGCGCTGTTCTGAAAACACGCCCGCCCCGTGATGCGCACCACCACGGGGTCGGAGTGCGCATCGACGAGATAAACGGATTTCGGGACAGGTTCGGCCATGACAGATCGCGTCTCAGCGTCGGCTAAGACGCTGCAACCTTGCCCGGAGTGACGTATCGCGCAAGCGATCGCCCGCAGCCGCAGCCCGCCGCCTCTGCGGCGGCACCATCGGCAATCGAAAGCGACCGCTCATCGCCTCAACTCCGCGCCACGATCTGCCTCAACACATACGGCAGGATTCCGCCGTGCTGGTAGTAATCGATCTCGATCGGCGTATCGATCCGGCAGCGCACCGGCACGAGCGTCACCGCGCCATCCTTGCGCGTGATCTTCAGCGTCAAATCCTGCTGCGGCTTCAACGCCATGCTCAGCCCGAGCACGTCGAACGTCTCCGAGCCGTCGAGCCCGAGCGACTGCGCCGTCGTGCCTTCCTTGAACTGCAACGGAAGCACGCCCATCCCCACGAGATTCGAACGGTGAATCCGCTCGAAGCTCTGCGCGACGACCACCTTCACGCCCAACAGGTTCGTGCCCTTGGCCGCCCAGTCGCGCGACGAACCCGTGCCATACTCCTGGCCCGCGAGCACGATCAACGGCACGCCGTCCGCGAGGTAGCGCGACGACGCATCGAAAATCGACATCTCTTCGCCTTTGTCCGCGCCCGGCGCGAAGTAGAGCGTGTTGCCGCCTTCCTTGCCGCCGAGCATCAGGTTCTTGATGCGCACGTTCGCAAACGTCCCGCGCACCATCACGCGATCGTTGCCGCGGCGCGATCCGTAGGAGTTGAACTCCTCGAACGCCACGCCGTTCTCCAACAGGTAGCGCCCCGCGGGCGACGTCTTCTTGATCGCGCCCGCCGGCGAGATGTGGTCCGTCGTCACCGAATCGCCGAAAATCCCGAGCGCCCGCGCGCCCTTGATCTCCTCGATCGTGCCCGGCTGCATCCCGAACTTCGCGAAAAACGGCGGCTCCTGGATGTAGGTCGACTTCTCGTCGAACTGGTAAACGTTGCCCGTCGTCGACGGGATCTCGTTCCACTTCGGATTCTGCTCCGCGAAATCGCTGTAGAGCTTCCGAAACACGTCCGGCTTCAACGCCGCGCGCATGTGATCGCGCACTTCCTGCAGCGTCGGCCAGAGATCCTTCAAATACACATCCTTCCCCTCGCGATCGTGCCCGATCGGATCTTTCGACATGTCGATGTCGACGCGGCCCGCGAGCGCGAACGCCACCACCAACGGCGGCGACATCAGGAAGTTCGCCTTGATGTTCTGGTGCACGCGCGCCTCGAAGTTGCGGTTGCCCGACAACACCGACGCCGCCACCAGATCGTTCTTCGTCACCGCCTCCTCGATCGCCGGATGCAGCGGCCCCGAGTTGCCGATGCAGGTCGTGCAACCATAGCCGACCGTCTGAAACCCGAGCTGGTCGAGATACGGCTGCAATCCCGTCTTCTCCAAATAATCCGTCACCACGCGCGAGCCCGGCGCCAGCGACGACTTCACCACGGGATTCACCCGCAGCCCGCGCTCGACCGCCTTCTTAGCCAGCAAACCCGCCGCGAGCATCACGCTCGGATTCGACGTGTTCGTGCAGCTCGTGATCGCCGCGATCAACACGCTGCCGTGTCCGACTTCGCCATCGATCCGCTTCGCGCGAATCGCCACCGGATCCGGCGTCGGACGGTTGTTCGCCATCTCGCGCTCCGTCGTCACGCTCGTGTCCCTCTGGCTGACGTCGCTGTGCAACCCCGCGGACTTCGCGCCGTTCGCCGGCTTCAAATTATCCGTGTCCTGCGCGCCGCCGCTGCCCGACTGACGCGTCCAACCGCCACCTTCGACATGCACCGTCTTCGCGAAGTCTTCGGCCGTCTTCCCAAAACCGTTCTCCGTCACCGGACGCGAGAACGCCGTCACGAACTCCTGGCCGAGCTTCGGCAGCTCGATACGATCCTGCGGCCGCTTCGGTCCCGCCACGCTCGGCTGCACCGAGCCGAGGTCGAGTTCGAGATCAAGCGAATACTCGATCTCCCCGCGCTTCGGCATGCCCCAAAGCTGCTGCGCCTTGTAATACGCTTCATACAACGCGACGTGCTTCTCGTCGCGTCCCGTCGCGCGCAGATAAGTCGAGCACTCTTCGTCGATCGGAAAGAAGCCCATCGTCGCGCCATACTCCGGCGCCATGTTCGCGATCGTCGCGCGATCCACCACCGGCAGCGCCGCGGCGCCCGGTCCGTAGAACTCCACGAATTTGCCAACGACCTTCGCCTTGCGCAGCATCTGCGTGATCGTCAACGCGAGGTCCGTCGCCGTCACCCCTTCACGCAGCGAACCCGTCAGGTGCACGCCCACGACGTCCGGCGTCAAAAAGTAAACCGGTTGCCCGAGCATGCCCGCCTCGGCCTCGATGCCGCCGACGCCCCAGCCCACGATGCCGATGCCATTGATCATCGTCGTGTGCGAGTCCGTGCCGACGAGCGTATCCGGATAATAAACACCGTTCGCGTCGCTCAACACGCCCTTCGCCAGATACTCGAGGTTCACCTGGTGCACGATGCCGATGCCCGGCGGCACGACCTTGAACGTGTCGAACGCCTGCATGCCCCACTTCAAAAACTGGTAGCGCTCGCGATTGCGCGTGAACTCCAGCTCGAGATTCTTCGCCAACGCTTCCGCGCTGCCCGCGAAATCCACCTGCACCGAGTGGTCGACGACCAGATCCACCGGCACGAGCGGCTCGATGATCTTCGGATTCTTCCCCATCCGCGCCACCGCCGCGCGCATCGCCGCGAGATCGACGAGCAGCGGCACACCCGTGAAGTCCTGCAACACGATCCGCGCCACCACGAACGGAATCTCCTCCGTCCGCTCCGCCTTCGCGCTCCACGACGCCAGGCTGCGAATCGCCTGTTCGGATACACGCTTGCCGTCGGCGTTGCGCAGCAGCGACTCGAGCACGAGCCGCACCGACACCGGCAGCTTCTTCACTTCAAACCCCGCCGACTCGAGCGCCGGCAGCGAGTAAAATTGATGCGTCGCCCCGTTGGCCGAGAAGCTCTGCAGGGTGTTGAACGGATTCGGAAGACTCATGTGGGAAAAATAGGTCGATGACGCGCTCGCCGCGCCACCTTGCTCGCAAAATTCTCGCTGTTACTTCGCCAGGGCTTCCTTCACCGCCGCAAAGTTCGGCAAATCCTTCGGCGTCGGCGTCTGCTCCGCATACTTGATCACGCCGTCCTGGCCGATCACGAACGCCGCGCGGGCCGACGTCTCATACATCCCGACGAGATTCGGGAAGAGCACGTCGTAAGCCTTTGTGACCGTCTTGTTGAGATCGCTTAGCAAGGTGATGCTGATGTTGTTCTGCTTCGCCCAGGCTTCCTGCGCGAAGGGGTTGTCGACGCTGATGCCATAAACCTCGGCGCCAAGATTCGTGTATTCAGCCAGGCCCGACGACGTATCGCACATTTCCTGCGTGCACACGCCCGTGAACGCCGCCGGAAAGAACAACAGCACCGTCTGCTTCTTCCCGAAATTATCGCTCAGTTTCACATCTTTCGGACCGTCTGCGGTCTTCGTCTTGAGCGTGAAATCCGGAGCTTTGGAACCGATGGCGAGAGGCATGTTTCGAAGAGGAACAGGGTGAAGGTTGTCGCTTTCGCGGCGCACGTCGCCACGCAAGCGGAATGAAAGGTAGAACCTGCCGCCGCATTCCGCGCAAACCGTTTTTCCCGAAAGAAGTCCCGTTTCTCACCGGGCTTCGAAACCCATAAGCCGCGCACGCAGCATCCCTCTCCGACTTTTGTTTTGCCCCAAAACTCCCCGAGTCCGTTAACTCCCCCTCCCATGACCTTCCTCGAAGAATTGCAATGGCGCGGCCTCCTTGCCGACTGCACCGACCTCGACGCGCTCGCGAAGCGCCTCGCCGAAGGCCCGGTCACGCTTTATTGCGGCTTCGATCCCACCGGCGACTCCCTCCACGTGGGCCACCTCATGGGCCAGCTCACGCTGCGCCGCTTCCAACTCGCCGGCCACCACCCCATCGCCCTCGCCGGCGGCGCCACCGGCATGGTCGGCGACCCCTCCGGCAAATCCGCCGAACGCAACCTCCTCACCCGCGAGCAACTCGCCCACAACGTCGCCTCCATCAAATCGCAGCTCGGTCGCCTCCTCGATTTCAACGCCCCCGCAAATCCCGCGCGCCTCGTCGACAACGCCGACTGGACCGCGCCCATCAGCTTCCTCGATTTCCTCCGCGACGTCGGAAAACATTTTTCCCTCAACGTCATGCTCGCGAAGGACTCCGTCCAGTCGCGCCTCGGCTCCGAAAGCGGCATCAGCTACACCGAGTTCAGCTACCAACTCCTCCAAGCCCACGACTTCTACGTCCTCCGCCGCGACTTCAACTGCGAACTCCAGATCGGCGGCAGCGACCAGTGGGGCAACATCGTCGCCGGAACCGACCTCATTCGCAAAAAACTCGGCGCCGCCGCCTTTGGGTGGACCTTCCCCCTCATCACCAAATCCGACGGCACCAAATTCGGCAAAACCGAGTCCGGCGCCGTCTGGCTCGATCCCCAGCGCACCAGCCCCTATAAGTTCTACCAGTTCTTCGTGAACACCGAGGACGCCATGGTGATCACCTACCTGAAGAAGTTCACCTTCCTCGACAAACCGACCATCGACGATCTCGAAGCCAAACACCTCGCCAACCCCGGCGCCCGCGACGCCCACCGCGCCCTCGCCCGCGAGGTCACCACGATCGTCCATGGCGCCTCCGCCACCGCCGACGCCATCCGCGCCAGCGAAATCCTCTTCGGCGGCGGCGTCGAAGGGATCTCCGAATCCCTCTTCAACGACGTCGTCGGCGAAGTCCCGACCAAGGACATCGAGAAATCCAAACTCGAATCCGCCGGCACTTCGCTCATCGAGATCCTCGTCCACGCCGGCCTCTGCCCGTCAAAAGGCCAGGCCCGCAAAGACATCGAAGGCGGCGGCATCTACGTGAACAACGTCCGCTCCGCCGACATCGCCCGCGCGATCACGACGAACGATCTCCTCTTCGGCCAATACCTCCTCCTCCGCAAAGGCAAACGCACCTACACCGTCCTCCGCGCCGTGTGAGTTTGCATCGTTGCATCCACGCCTCGACCGCGTAACTTCGCGCCATGACGAAAACCGTCGCAGCCGTTTACGAGAACGGTGTCCTCCGCCTCGCGGAGCCGCTTCCGCTGCCAAACAGCTCTGTCGTCAAAGTTACCATCGAAACCGACGACGAGCGCGACGTGTGGCTCCGCGTCAGCGAAGACAAACTGGCCACCGCGTGGGACGACTCCGACGACGTTTTCAATGAGCTACTCGAGAAATGAGATCGTGCTCCTGCCGATCCCATTCACCGACCTGACAAGCCGGAAAGTTCGGCCCGCCATCGTCCTCGGCCACAGCTCCCACCCCGGCGATCTCTTCGTCGCCCCCATTTCATCCCAACTTCAAAACGTCGCCATTCCTCTGCGCGACTGGCGTGCGGCCGGCCTGAACGTTCCCTGCGGCGTCAAATCCCAGATCGCCACCATCGAGGATCGCCTGGTCGTGAAATCAGTCGGCTCGCTTTCGTCCGCCGACCAAGCCGCGCTCGACGCCCAGCTCCGCACCTGGCTCTCGCTGTAGCCGTTTGAAAACCCGCTTCATCCTCAACCCCCGCTCCGGCCGCGCCGCCCGCGCCCTCCCCGCCCTCCGCACCTTCGCCGCGCAAAACCGCGCCGAACTCGTCCTGACCGAACGCCCGCGCCACGCCACCGATCTCGCCGCGCGCGCCCTCGACGACCGCTGCGACCTCATCGTCGCCGTCGGCGGCGACGGCACCATGAACGAGGTCGCCACCGCCCTGATCGACACCCCCGCCACGCTCGGTCTCGTGCCCTGCGGCTCCGGCGACGGCCTCGGCCGCCACCTCGGCATCCACGGCCCCGTCGCCCACGCGCTGCGTATCCTAAAAATGGGGACGCCCCGCCTCATCGACACCGGACTCGCCGACGGCCATCCGTTCTTCACCGCCGCCGGTCTCGGCTTCGAAGCCCACATCGCCGAAAAATTCAACACGCTCACCTCTCGCGGCTTCCTCCGCTACCTCACCACCAGCGCCACCGCCTTCGCCCGCTGGCAGCCCGAACGCTTCACCATCACCACCGCCGACGCCCGCCACGAGATCACCGCCTTCACCCTCGCCGTCGCCAACAGCGACCAATACGGCAACAACGCCCTCATCGCTCCCGGCGCCCGCGCCGACGACGCCCTGCTCGATCTCACCGCGATCCCCCGCCCCACGTTCACCAACTCCGCTTCGCTGCTTGCCCGCCTGTTTCACGGCAGCATCGATCGCCACCGCGGCGTCCTCCACCTCCGCGCCCCGCGCTTCACCGTCGAACGCCCCGCCCCCGGTCCGCTTCACACCGGACGGCGAACTCCACTCCGCCGGCCGCATCGTCGAGTTCGCGCTCCGCCCCGCTTCCCTCCGCATCATGGCCCCCGCCTGACCCGCCGCTGCGCACACCCCGCCGCACGACTGCGACCGCGCGATCACTCTCCGCGTAAGGGTTTTCCGTAGAATACTCTACCCGTTTTCCGACAGGCCCCGCCGCTTGCGAACACCCCGTTCTCGCGCGACCCGTTTCGCGTCCAATCCGCGTGCTGTCCGCACGCGTTCGCCAGCTTCAATCCGCTTCAACCTTCGTCCAACTCCAACCCTACCTACGCACGTATGCACCTGTTCAGCTCGCTCGCGCGGCTGGCCGCCCTCGGCCTCGTCGCGCTTCTTCCCTCCGCCCACGCCCAGCTTTCGCTCTCCGGCTCCACCCGCGGCGAATTCACCGGCTCCGACTCGATCTTCACGTGGATCAGCAACGGCCCCGTCACGTCCACCCTCTACACCGGGCTGCCAACGATCCTCCTGCCCACCACCCACATCCAGTTCAACGGCGACTCCTTCACCGGCGTCGGCGACAACGACACCTTCGATCTCGGCCGGGTCCACATTCGCAACGGTATCACCCTCTTCGATACCGCTGCCTCGCTCGTGACGATGGACCTCTACCTCAACCTCCCCGCCAACGGCATCCTCGATCACAAACTCACCACGCTCACCTTCGCCATCGAGAACACCCCCAACTTCGGCTTCGTCCCCGACGTGTTCTTCATCAGCTACTCCACTCCGGCCTCGATCAAGGTCGACAACACCCTCGTCGATTTCGCGCTCTCGTTCAGCGACAACGACTACATCGAGTCCGGCCAGTGGATCGGCGAAAAGAAACTCGGCAGCGTCGACCTCTACGCGACGGTCAACTTCACCCCCGTGCCCGAACCCTCCACCTACGCCGCCTGCGCCGCCGCCGGTCTGATCGGCCTCGTCGCCTGGCGCCGCACTCGCCGCCCCGCCCCCGCCACCACCTAAACCTCCTTCCATTCCAGCTTCACCTCGCTCCGGGCCCACCGCCCGGAGCTTTTTTTGCGCCTCGAAATCGGGCCCCACCCCCATGGCAACCGCCCGCCCTGTCACTACCTTCCTCTCAACCCTCAACTCCCACCACTTCCATGCGTCCCCTCTCCCAACAAACCCTCGTCATCACCGGCGCCACCTCCGGCATCGGCCTCGCCACCGCCCGCGCCGCCGCCCGCAAGGGCGCCCGTCTCGTCCTCGTCGCGCGCAACGAAGAAGCCCTCCAGGCCATCACCGACGAACTCACCTCGCGCGGCACGCACGCCGCCTACTGCGTCGCCGACGTCGGTCGCCGCGAAGATCTCCAACAAGCCGCCGATCTCGCCGTCGATCGCTTCGGCGGCTTCGACACGTGGGTCAACAACGCCGGCGTCACCATCTACGGTCGCCTCGCCGAGGTCTCCGACGAAGACCACCAGCGTCTCTTCGACACCAACTTCTGGGGCGTCGTCCACGGCTCGCTCATCGCCGCCGCCCACCTCCGCCAGCGCGGCGGCGGCGCCATCGTCAACATCGGCTCCGTCCTCTCCGACACCGCCGTCCCCATCCAGGGCATGTATTCAGCTTCCAAGCACGCCGTGAAAGGCTTCACCGACGCCCTTCGCATGGAGCTCGAAGCCGAACGCGCCCCGATCTCCGTCACCCTCGTCAAACCCTCCGCGATCAACACGCCTTACATCCAGCACGCGCGCAACTACCTCGACCGCGAAGCCAGCCTCCCGCCGCCCGTCTACCAACCCGAGGAGGTCGCCCACGCGATCCTCTTCGCCGCCACGCACCCGAAACGCGACATCTTCGTCGGCAGCGGCGGCCGCCTCATGAGCGTCGCGAATCGAATCGCCCCGCGCCTCATGGACCAGGTCGGCGAAAAAATGATGATCCGCCAGCAAACCCGACCCGGCCACGGCGGCCACGCGCACCAGGAGGGCTCGCTCCATCGCCCCGGCCGCGACGGCCGCGTCCACGGCCAATACCCCGGCCATTCGATGCGCACGAGTTACTACACGCGCGCCTCGCTCCACCCGGTCCTCACGAGTTCCCTCGTGGTCGCCGCCGCCGGCCTCGCCACCGCCTTCGCCACCCGCCGCCGCTGACTCCCTCGTAGCCGCGATCGGCTCCCCGCGGCTACGAACGTGCGCGAATGGCTGCCTTCCAACTGACAAACTTGTCAGCCACCCCGACTCGTCCCCCGCCAAACCCGCCGCCACCCAAACGATTCATCTCATTCGTCCGCACCTTCCTCCCGCGGACCTTCCTCCGTCACCCCGTCCCGCTTCATGCAGACGATCGACTACGCCATCATCGCCGCCTACCTCGTCGCCCTCGCTTTCATCGGAGTTCTCCTCGCCCGCCGCGCCGGGCAAAGCAGCGAGCACTACTTCCTCGGCGGACGCGCCATGCCTTGGTGGGCCCTCGGCGCCTCCGGCATGGCCAGCAATCTCGATATCGCCGGCACCATGGCGATCGTCGCGCTGATTCACCTCTACGGCCTCCACGGTTTCTTCGTGGAATTCCGCGGCGGCGTCGTGCTCCCCATCGCCGTCTTCCTCGCCTTCATGGGCAAATGGCACCGCCGCTCCGGCGTCATGACCACCGCCGAATGGATGCTCCTCCGTTTCGGCCACGGCACCCAGGGCCGCGCCGCCCGCNCCACCGCCGCGCTCACCTACATCATCATCACGGTCGCGATGATCGTGTTCTTCTTCACCGCCGGCGGAAAATTCCTCGCCGAATTTCTCCCGTTCTCCCCGCTCCAGTGCACCATCGGCATGGCGCTGATCGCCTTCGTCTACACCCTGCTCGGNGGCATCTACGGCGTGGTTTGGACCGACGTCTTTCAAGCCGCCATCATCGGCGGCGCCGCGATCTACATTTCCGTCATCGCCGCGCAGCANGTCTCACCCGACGTCCTCGCCGCCTGGCCCGGCTCCNCGCTCAACCAATTCATTCCCACCCTCGGCGACCACTCCGCCCTCGCTCCCTACGAACCGTTCGGCTGGTTCCTCGCCATCTGGGCGCTCAAAGGCCTCCTTGAAGGCCTCGGCGGCAGCGGCGGCTCCGCCTACATGGCCCAACGCTACTACGCCGCCCGCTCTGACGCCGAGTGCCAGAAAATCGGCATGCTCTGGACCATCCTCTTCGCCTTCCGCTGGCCCATGGTCCTCGGCTTCGCGATCCTCGCCGTCACGCTCGGACTCGACGGCTCCTCCATCGCCGACGCCGAACGCGTCCTCCCCGTCGTCCTTCAATCCGACTACTTTCCCGCCGGCATCCGCGGCCTCGTCATCGCCGCCCTCCTCGCGGCCGCCATGTCCACCTTCGACAGCACCATCAACGCCGGCGCGTCCTACATCGTCAAAGACCTCTACGAACCGCTCCGCCCCCGCGCCACTCCGCGCGAGCTCGTCTGGGCCGGCTACCTCGCCTCCGGCTTCCTTGTCGCCGCCGGCCTCGCCATCGCCCTTCTCGCCGGCGCCAGCGTCCTCGGCGTGTGGGTCAACATCGTGATGCTCCTCTTCCCCGCCTTCCTCGTTCCTTTCGCCCTTCGCTGGTTCTGGTCCCGCTTCAACGGCGCCGGTTTCGCCGTCGGCGTCGCCGCCGGTTTCGCCGCCGCCTTCGTTTTCTTCCGCCTCCAACCCGCCGACTGGAACGAAGCCCAGCAATTCCTCGCCATCGCCGCCACCTCGCTCGTCTTCTCCCTCCTCGCCACCTGCGCCACCGCGCCCGTCACCGCCGACGACCTTCGCGCGTTCTACCAACGCGTCCGCCCCTTCGGCCTCTGGCCCCGCGATTGGCGCGCCGCCGACGCCCCCGAACACCGCTCCGACATCCTCCGCCTCGCCGCCGCGCTCCTCTGGCAAATCCTCACCTTCCTCATCCCCATGGGCGCCGTCCTGGGAATGTGGATACCCGTCACGCTCGCCTTCGTCCTCTGGCTCGTCCTCCTCGCCCACCTCCTGCGCTCCCTCCCCGCCGAATAATCGTTCTCGTTCTCTTTATCTTTCTCGTTCTCGCAACCACCCCGCGATCTCCCCCGACGCCGCCGCGCGCTGCCCGAACTCGAACGTCCCGCTCTCCCGCACCTCGCCCGCCGCCTCGAACAACGCCGTCATCGCCGCCCGCCAGAACGCCGTCGCCACGCTCACCCGCCGCACGCCCGCGTCCGCCAACTGTGCCACTGTGAATGGCCGCCCCTTGATCCCGCCGATCCCATTCATCGGCTTCGTCACCGCCGCGCACACCACGCGATAAGACTCCAGATCCGGCAATCCCACCGGGAACAACACCTCCGCGCCCGCTTCCTCAAACGCCCGCAACCGCCTCACCACTTCGTCCGAATCCCGCACGCCGCGCGCGAACCTCCGATCGCGCCGTCAACACANNCGCNCCGCCCCACACACCCGCCCCCCAACTTATCCGCCCACTGAGTCCTTCGTTCTCGTTCTTCGTTCTCTTTCTCGTTCTCGCCNTCGTCCCGACCCANTGCCCCCCTCCGCCGCCCTCACTCCTCCTTGGCCACTGACCATTCTCNGGAGCTTGGATCTTGGTCCTTGGAGCTTCCCCCTTCCTATTCCACCCGCAGCGCCCTTCGCGCCAGCGTCTTCGCCTTCTGCCCCGCCACATACCGAATCTCCGCCGCGCCCGCCTCCTTCGGCGCCGCGATCTTCACCGGCGATCCTTTCCGCGTATCCGCATACGCCGCATAACGCCCCTCCGGCCAATCCGCCGGCACGATCGTGATGTAATCGCCCGGATGATCCGGCCCCGTCCACGTCACCTCCACCGCCTCGCCCACCTTCACCACCTCGACCGCGCTCAACGTCACCTCCGCCGCCACAATCCGAATTTCCCTCCGCCCCAACACCCGCGCACCCTGTCCCGACATATACCTGAGCTCCGCCTCTCCCGGCTCGATCGGCGCCCTCACCTTCAACGGCGCCCCGTGCCGCGTCTCCCGATAATTCCCATACTGCCCGTCCTTCGTCCCCTTTGCCACAATCGTGATGTAATCCTGCTCATTGTTCGGCCCGCGCCATTCCACCTCGACCTCCGCTCCCGCCACCACCTCGCGCGGCGCCGACAAATTCACGCCCGCCTCCGTCACCTCGATCGCCCGCCGCGCCAGCACTTTCGCGCCCTGCCCCGTCACATAACGCAGCTCCCACGCCCCCGCCTCCGGCGGCAGCTTCAACCTCAGCGGCGATCCTTTCTTCGTCTCCGCATAATTTCCATATTTCCCCTCCGGCGTCCCCACTCGCACGACCGTCACATAATCCTGCGCATTGTCCGGCCCCGTCCATCTCACCTCCACCTCGCTCCCCAACACCGCCCGCGCCGGCGCCTCGAGTGTCGCCTCCTCCGCCACCACGCGCAGCGCCGCCCGTCCCAGCACCGCGCGCGTCCGCAACGTCATGTAACGCAGCTCCCACTCGCCCGCCTCGATCGGCGCCGTCAGCTCCAGCGGATTCCCCGTCCGCACGTCGCCATAATTTCCATACGCCCCGTCTTCCGCGTCCGGCCGCACGATCGTGATAAAATCCCGCTCGTTGTCGGGCCCCGTCCAACGCACCGCAAACTTCGCCCCCGCGCCTACCTCGCTCGGTCCCTCAATCGTCGCCGCCGTCAACACTTCCGGCACCACCTCTTTCCGCTCCACCGGCTCATCCGCCACCGGTGCCGTCGCCTCCGTCTTCTCACTTAATTCCTGCGCCGCCGTCGCCGGCGTCACGCCCGTCTCCTCCGGCCGACACCGCACGAGCAACAACAGCAACACCGCCAACAACAGCAGCACCACGATCACCCCATTCCGTCGACGCGACTCTTTACTCATCCCCTGTCACTACGCACCCGCCGCGCCGTCCTCAACGCCCAACGTTTTCCGTCCTCCCTGAAACACACCCCCACCGCTCCCCTCATCCCTCATCTTTCTCTTTCTTCTTTCTCGTCCTCTTTCTCGCGCAGCCCCCCACCACTCCCCTCATCCCTTTCTAGAATTTGGAGCTTCTCTGGAGCTTGGATCTTGGTCCTTGGAGCTTCCCTTTCATCCATACGTCGGCCGCTGCGGCCACCCCTCCGGCGAATCCTCCCAATCCTCCTGCCGCCCATACGGCGTCAGATCCAGGAAACTCGCCGGCAGAAACAAATGGTCCAGCCCGCGCGCAAACGCCGAATACGTGTGATACACCGTTTCCCCATCGCGCACGAACACGCTGTTCACCGTCCAATCTCCCTTGAGATCCTCCTCCTTGATCCCCGCCGCGATCAGCTCCGCCTTGTTGCGATAATTGTATTCGATCGGCGCCTTCGCCTCATCGAGCGTCACGTGGAAGTCGTAGTTGAAATTGCTTCCCTCCGACGAATACCACGGAAACGTCCACCCTTTCTCCCGCTGCGTCGCCTCGATCGCCGCGATCGGCGCCCGCGACACCGCCACGAAGGTCACGTCCTTCTCCGCCAGCGCCGCGCGCATCTTCGGATTGTCGAAGCTCGTGTCCGCCGCCGCCGTGCACCCCATGCAATGCCCGCGCTCATCGTTCCACATGAAGTGGTGCAGATACAACTGCCGCCGCCCCTCGAACAATTCCACCAACCGCACCCGCCTCCCGCCCGCCGCCGTTAAAACATAGTCCTTCTCCACCTTCACCACCGGCAACCGCCGTCGCTTCGCCGCCAGCGCATCGCGCGCCCGCGTCAGCGCCTTCTCTTCCGCCAACAACTCCTTTCGCGCCTTCAACCACTCCTCACGCGACACCACTCTCGGCAGGGGAAACGTCTGTGTGTTCATCATCCTTCCGACGAACGACCCGCGCTCCTCCGGACACGCCTCTCACTTTTTCCAGCCTCACCCTTTCTCCATTTTCTCCCGCAAAACCGCCACCCACGGATCGTCGCTCTCCGCAAAATACGTCTCCCGCCGCACCGTCACCTGCTCCCCTCCACTTGCCTCCTTCGCATAAGCCACCGCCCGCGTCACCACCCACTCCCCCGCACCGGCCGCGATCTCCAGCGTCTGCAAACTCACGCCAAACCCCGCGAAATACCCCTCGAACGCCGGCCCCAGCCTATCGATCACCTCCACCGCCACCCCCGCCCCCAACACTTCCCCGATCTCCCAAAAAAACCGCGCCCGCATCGCCGCCCCCACGTCGGCATACCCCGGCACATCCATCCGCCACCGCCCCGCCGCGATCTCCGTGCCGATCGCCCTCTCCACCTCGACCGCGCCCCGCACCGCCTGCGTCCGCCGCGTCACCTCCGCCAGCGCCACCCATTGCTCCGGCGCCAAGTCCAGCCCCGTTCCCTCCGCCATCCGCTGCAACTCGATCACCTCCGCCACCCGCGCATTCTCCTCCGCCGTCGCCTCCACCGTCTTTGTGGCTACAAGCGTGAGCGCGTGGCCCTCCCTCGCTCCATCACGCTCCCCTCCCCCAACCACCTTTCCCGCACCCACAAAATTCACTCGCTCCTCCGCAACCACCCTCTCCTCCTCCATCCCGCGAAATCCCGCCATCGCTCCTCCCATCAGCCCGACGATCAGCAAGATACCTGCAATCCGTCGCGCGCGCATGCCTCCACCCAATTCACGCTCCGTCCTCCCGCCACAAAATAATCGAAAATTTCTCTAAAGTTTTTCGCTCCCCGGCCGACCGCCCCGCACATTGCGACTCGTCTCCAACGCGAACCGCTCGCCAATTCTTCCACTTTAACTTTCACCTTCCACTCGGCCGCGAAGCGGCCGCTCCTCCGTGCCCACCCACTACGACACGCTCAAAGTCTCCCGCGACGCCCCCATCGAAGTCATCCAAGCCGCCTACCGCTCCCTCGCCCGCAAATACCACCCCGACCACGCCTCCCGCACCGCCGACTCCGAAGCCGCGATGAAAGCGATCAACGCCGCCTACGAGATCCTCGGCGACCCCGCGCGCCGCGCCGCCTACGATCGCGAACTCGCCCGCCACGCCCCCACCCCGCGCGCCCATTCCTCTCGCCGCCGTCCGCCCCCCGATCGCCCCACCGACGACTTTCGCCGCACCCTCGTCACGATCCTCATTTCAGTCTGCTACTTCGGCGCCGCTCTTTGGATGCTCCGCAGCCCCGGCCTGCGCTACCTCGGCATCCTCATGCTCCTCTTCAGCCTCTACTACTTCCGCCCCCGCCGCCCCTAAAATTCGTTCTCGTTCTCCCCCGTCCCCACCTGCCGCCCCTGATTTTCTCCGCCCGTAGCCCGCGAGCTAATTCGCGCTTTTGACCATTGGTCATTCTCTGGAGCTTGGATCTTGGAGCTTGGAGCTTAAAAATAAGCCCTTCTCCATGACCATCGCCATCCTCGGCTCCGGCGCCCTCGGACTCTACTACGGCACTCGTCTCGCCCTCGCCGGCCACGACGTCCGCTTCCTCCTGCGCAGCGACCTTCCCACCGTGCGCGCCCGCGGCTCCCTCCTCGCCCATCTCGTCGAACACCACCAAACCCTCGAACTCCGCCCCGTCGCCGCCTTCACCGACACCGCCGCCATCGGTCCCGTCGACCTCGTTTTCATCTCCCTCAAGGCCGCCGCCAACGCCTCCCTCGCCCAACTCCTCCCGCCTCTCCTCCACGCCGACACCGCCGTCCTCACCATCCAAAACGGTCTCGGCCCCGACGAACACCTCGCCTCCCTCGTCGGCCCCCAACGCGTTCTCAGCGGCCTCGGCATTCTCGGCGCCACCCGCACCGCGCCCGCCGAAGTCACCGTCTACCGCGCCGGCTACATGGTCCTCGGCGAATTCTCCGGCCCCGCCACCGACCGCACCCGCCGCCTCGCCGACACCTTCAATTCCGCCCACCTCCGCATCCAACTCACCGACGACGTCCCCTCCGCCCGCTGGCACAAACTCGTCTGGAACGTCCCCTTCAACGGCCTCGCCATCGCCGCCGGCGGCCTCACCACCGACCGCATCTGCGCCGATCCCGCCCTCGTCGCCCGCGCCCGCGCGCTCATGCACGACATCCAACACGCCGCCGCCGCCCACGGCGTCACCATCACCGACGCCTTTATCGACGAACAACTCCGCGTCACCCCGCCCATGGGCCCGTATCGCCCCTCGAGCCTCGTCGACTACCTCGCCGGCCGCGAAGTCGAACTCGAACCCATCTGGGGCGAACCCCTCCGCCGCGCCCGCGCCGCCGGCGTCGACACCCCCGCCCGTCGCCCAACTCTACACCGACCTCCTCGCCAAAACTCCCCTCCTAATCTTTCTCTTTCCTCTTTCTCGTTCTCTTTCTCTCCGCCGCGGTCCGGCTCCTCGCGGTCCTTCGGCGACACCCATCCTCTTACACCCGCCACACCATCCCCACCCGCCCCTTCAACCCCGCCGCCCGCTCCTCCTCCAACTGCCGTCGCAATCTCCCCGTCAACGCCTCCCCCTCCGCGTCGACGAATCCAGTTTTTCGATACCACGGCGCGTTCCACGGCACCGACGCAAACGTCGTCAACGTCACCGCCTTCCGTCCCCGTTCCACCGCGCATCTCGCCGCCCGCTCCACCAGCGCCCGCCCGATTCCTCTCCGCTGCCAGTCCGGCCGCACATCGAGCTGCACGACGTAAATCTCCTCCCCAGTCAGCTCCCCCACCAGATATCCGACCACCTCTCCCGCCGCGCGCGCCACCCACAGCGTTCCCGCCTCTCTCGCTCGCCGCAACACCCCCGCCGGCACCACACCATCCCTCCGCTCCACCGGCAGCACCTCTTCCGAAAACATCCGCGCACAAGCCCGCTCGATCTCCCCCAACATCCCCAGCTCACCCTCCCTCACCTCGCCGATCTCAAACATAGGCTGCATCATTTCCGCCCCTTTTGGAATTTGGCCCTTCCCTGGAGCTTGGATCTTGGTCCTTGGAGCCTCTCCCCTCTCTCAACTCTCACCCCTCATCTCTCAACTCTTCTCCACCTCCAACACAATCTTCCCCACATGCGCACTGCTCTCCATCAGCCGGTGCGCCTCCGCCGCCTCGCTCAGCGGAAACACGCGAAACACATTCGCCTTCACCTTCCCCGCCTCGACCAACGGCCACACCCGCGCCTCGATCTCCGCCGCCAGCGCCCGCTTAAACTCCGTCTCCCGGCTCCGCAGCGTGCTCCCCGTGATCGTCAACCGCTGCGCCATCACCTGCATCAAGTTCACCTCCACCCTCGCGCCTTTCGCCGTGTTGATGAACACCAGCCGCCCCTCCGGCCGCAGTAGATTCAGGTTCTTCGCCACGTAATCGCCGCCCACCATGTCGAGCACCACGTCGACGCCCACGCCCTTCAACTCCACCTCAAAGTCTGTCGTGCGATAATTGATACACCGCTCCGCGCCCGCCGCCTCCGCCGCGCGACATTTTTCTTCGCTCCCTGCAGTCGCAAACGCCCGCGCCCCCAGCGCCCGCGCCAGCTGGATCGCCGCCATCCCGATCCCGCTCGTCCCGCCATGCACAAGCAACGTCTCGCCCGCGCCCAGCCGCCCCCGCTGAAACACATTCGACCACACCGTGAACATCGCCTCCGGCAGCGCCGCCGCCTCGGTGAACGACATCCCGCGCGGCACCGGCAGACAATGCCCCGCGTCCACCACCACCTTCTCCGCATAACCCCCACCCGCCAGCAACGCGCACACCGCATCGCCCGCCTTCCACCGCGTCACGCCCGCCCCGCACGCCGCCACCACCCCCGCGACCTCCAACCCCGGCACATCCGCCGCCACGCCCTTCGGCGCCGGATACTTCCCTTTCCGCTGAATCACATCCGCCCGATTCACCCCCGCCGCTTTCACCCGAATCAAAACCTGCCCCTCGCCCGCCACCGGCTCCGCCCGCTCCGCCACCGTCAACACCTCCGGCTCTCCCGGCTGAGAAATCACGACCGCTTTCATGCCTCCACCCAATCACCGCGCCGCGCCACCGCAACCGCCGCCACACACCGCCGCGCAGCTATAAGCCGCCCGCGACCAACCGTAAGCACTCCGCTTCCGCCCCACTCCCGCCAGCCCCCGCGACCGCGTCGCCGCAGCGTGAGCACGAACTCTTCGTGAACTCGCCCATCAGTTCACCTCTTCTCTCCCCGCCATTCGCTCAGGTGACACACCTCACCATCGACGCCCCCGCACCTTGTCGTCTATCACGACGGCCTTCCTCCAGCGCGTGAGTTTTCTCCGAAAGCTTTTTGGCCGCAAATCGCCGCCTCCTGCGTCTCCCACCCCGGACGCATCGGATCTCTCGAAAGATCCGAACCTGATCAAGGTCTTCGATTCCTACGGCCGGGAGATCTTCATCACCAAGCAGGAGTGGCGCGACAGCGTCCTCCTCGGCCACATCGAGAAAGTCTGGCACGACCCCGACCAGCTCTACACCACCATCGTTCAGGCGCTCGAGGACGGTTTCGGCGCCGACATGATCAAGCCCGCCGAACGCCTCGCCGCCATCGACACCAACCCCGAACGCGGCGCCGTCGTTCTCGCCATCGTCTACCGCGAACAACGGCGTCTGTCCGATTCCGAAAAAATCCTCCGGCGCTACCTCGAGCGGCACGGCGAGTCGGGCCTGGTCCTCATCAACCTCGCCAAAATTCACACCGAACGCGGCGCGCACGACGAATCCCTGCGCNCGCTCTGGCGCGGNCTCGAACTTGATCCCAANCAGGAAAACGGCCTNGGCTGGTATTCCGCCATCTTCCGNGAAAAGGAAGGCGACGCCGGCTTCCTCGCCGCACTCCAACGCATCGCCGCACTTCCGCAAAGCTGGCGCGCCCGGCTCTGGCTCGCTCGCGACGCCCTCGCCCGCCGACAACTCGACGAAGCCCTGGCCCTCTACGACGCCGCCCTCGCGCTCGCCCCTCGTCCCGTTCCCACCGACTTCCTTCAACAACTCAGCGGCGACCTCGGCACCCACGGCCACCTGCCCGAGCTTCTCCGCCTCACCGAACCGTTGTTCCAACTCGAACTCCACGGCGTCGCGGTCGGCAACAATCTCATCAAAGCCCACCTCGACCTCGGCCGCATCGACGCCGCTCGCGCGCTGCTCGACCAGCTCTACGCGCAAAACCGAATGGATTGGAAAGAAACGCTCGCGTTCTGGGACACCGAGATCGCCAAAGTCCAAGCCACCCTCGCAAACCCACCTTCCATCCAAAACCTCCCCATCGCGATACTCGTCGGCGAGGGTCCCGTCTGGTTGCCCAACGACTCCCCCGCGACCGAACTCTTCCCGCTCGCTCCCGGTTCTCCGGCTCGCCTCGCTTTCCTCGGCAGCAGCGCCGAAACCGCAACGACCCATAACAAACCAGCTCACCAACTAAGCGACGGTGCCGGCCGAATGAGCCGCGCGCTTCCGCTCTTCCTCGCTGAATACGTTCGTTTCCACGGCGCCGCCGAAGTTCGCACCATCGTTCCGTGGCTCCAAGGTGACTCGCCCGCCTTCGTCCTTCTCGGCCCACCGTGGAACGACGATGACGCCGCCCGACACGCCCGCGGCGGCGATTCACCGTCCGATTACCTCGTCCTCACTCATCTGAAAGCGAAAACCGAGCCATGGACGATAGAGCTGCGGCTGATTCGCACGATCGACGCCCGCCGCCTCGCCACCGCCGAGATGACCTTCCCATCCTCGCAGCCCGAGCCCGCCCTCCGCCAGCTCGCGCACGACCTCCTCCACCTGTTGCAGCAACACGCGGATTTCACCCCCGCCGCTCCGCCGACGTTCTACGCCACGCCCACCGGCCCCGATTTCCCCTACTACCTTCTCCGCCTGGAGCAGCTGCTCGCGGTGCGCTGCTCAACAACGTCCGATGCCACGAACACGTTTCTCAGCGGCACGCGCGAAATCATCGATGGCAACCTCCAACTCTGCCTCAACCACCCCGCCAACACCGTCGTTCGCCTCGTCCTCCTCCAAACGCTTCAACGCATGAACAAATCCCTTCCGGAAGTCGTCGCCGAATACCGCGACAAAATCCGCCTCCTTCAAAAGGAGAAACCTCTCCCCGCCATCGCCCATTCCATCGTCGAACGCCTCCTGCTTCAGGTGTATCCGTAAACGAAATACGAGGAACGACGACCGCCCCGCCTTCTCCCAGCCTCGCCACTCCCGCTTCAACTCCATGTCACTCCCTCATCCCGTCCTCGCGCTGCGCCGCGCCAACTGCGCCGTGCTCGCTCTCTTCGTCGCCTCGACCTTCACCGGTTGCGCCACGTTCAAACGCATCGAGAACTACCCCTCGCCCGAAAAAATCGGAGACCGTCTCCGTCGCGGCGAAACCCATGTCGAAAATGAGCGAGCTGCCGATCGGCGCTTACTACGACGAGCCCCGCCACATCATCGTCACGGGCCACCAAAAGGGCCTCTTTACCGGGATGATGTTCGGCATCGTCGGCGTCGTGGTCGCCGACCAGATGAACAAATCCTCCGGCGGCAATAAATTCGGCGCAGAGGCCGCCAAAGGAACCGACCTCGGCACGATCCTCGACGAACTTCTCGCCGCATCCGCCGTCGACGGCAACTCGCCCAATTGGACGCGCCTCGCCGCCGACGGTCGCCTTCAACTCACGCCCTACGCCGTTTTCACCGTCGAGAAATCCGGCGACGCCCGTCTCTACGCCATGCTTCGCGCCGAACTCCCCGGCGAAGACGGCAAACCGCTCTGGTCCGGCCGCTACTTCGCACGCGTGCCCGGCCTGCATCCTCTGCAGGAGTCCGGCTGGATGTCCGACAATCGCTTCACCGACGGCATGCGCCCGGCCCTCCGCCGCGCTCTGATCGCCTGCATCGACGACTCCCACGGTCGCCTCACCGGAAACGAGAAAATCACCGCCAAAGGCCGCTTCGCCTTTCTCAACATGGATCTGGAGCTTCGCGCGATCGTGGTGAAGGAGGATCCCGACGCCGTCGTCGCCCGACTCCTCATCGGAGACGCCATGGTCCTCGCCGGCACGCATGTGCTCGATCGCGCGGACTTCGAAATCAAACCCGCCACGTTCAAAGACCCGCGACACTGAGAGTTCGCCCGCGCGCCCGACCTTGTTCGCGAACCCAACAGTAGAGGGCGCCCACGTGCCGCCGGGCCGGTTTCAGCACAACACAGATGACTCTCCAATGCGGTAAACCCGTGCGCCATCTCGCACGCGCTATCCGCCGTTCCCTGCAAATTCATCCGATGCGCCCACTCGTCGCGCATCTCCGACCGATCCACCACCCGCTTTGAACCGCATCCGCACCTTCCTCTCCCGCGCCTCCCGCAGCCGCAGCTTCCTCTGGAAGTTCGCCTTCTCCGTTATCCTCGTCGGCGTCGCCGCGGGGCTCGCCTTGAGCCACTTCGAGCCCCCGTCCGAACGCCTCTTCGGCGAACGCGTGCTCGCCCGCGCCGGACTCTCCACGCAACGCGACGACCCCAAACTCCGCCCGCCCGACGAATCCGCTCCCAACCTCCTCGCCGCCCTCGCGACCGAGTTGTCGATCACGTCCGAGTTGCGGTTTACCGACGTGCTTCGGTCCGCGCCCTCCTTCGCCCCTTACGTCGCGCCCACCGACTACGCCTCATTCCGCGACGCGCTCCGCTCACGTTTCAGCGAAACCGAAGCCGCGCTCGCGACCGACTATCTCGGCGCCTGGCTTGGCGGCGACCGCGATGCCTTCGCTCGTCTCAAGACCCGCGCCGACTCACCCGAACCTCCTCGCTTCACCCGCTACGTGCTCGGCCGGCTCGAACTTCGGCAGGAAAACCACCGCGCCGCCCACGAACATTTCCGCGCCGAAGCCGAGCACCCCGACGCGTGGGAATCCCGCTACATGGCCGTGCTCGCCCTCGCCGAATCCAACGATCCCAGAGCCTTGGACGCCCTCCACGAGGATCCGCGCTTCGCCCCCTACTTCACACCGCACGTCGCACTCGCCGCCGCCGTCGGCGCGCGAAACTGGCTCGGCATCCTCGAGGCATCGTCTCCGTCCAGCTCTCCTCCTACAACAACGCCGTCGTTCTCGTGGCCCTCGTCACCGCGTTCGGCTGGGGCTTGTTTCTCGTTCACTTCGGCGAAATCTCCTCGCCACGCTCGAGCTACTTCTGGCTCTGCCTCGCCGGCCTGATCCTGGGCGCGATCAGCACGATCCCGACCGTGTTTCTGGTGATCGTGCAGGACGAAATCCTGCACTTCGCGCCCGCCGAGGATGCCCTGCGCACCTTCGCCTACTACATCGCCGGCGTCGGCGCCCGCGAAGAACTCTGCAAACTCCTCCTTTTCCTCCCGCTGCTTCCCTTCCTGATCCGCCGTGACGACGAACTGGAAGCGCTCATCGTCGCGTGCTTCGTCGGCCTCGGCTTCGCCGTCGAGGAAAACTGCGGCTATTTCACCATGTCCGCCGCCGCCAGCGCGCCCGGCCGCTTCCTTACCGCGAACTTCTTCCACATCGCCCTCACCGGCGCCAACGGCCTCGCCCTTTTCCGCGCCTGCACGCGCGGCATCGCGGGCATCAACGACCTCATCACCGTCCTGCCGATCACGATTCTCGCCCACGGCGCCTACGACGCCTTCCTCGATCTGCCCGAACTCGACGACACCGGCTTCCTCGCGATGATCGTCTTCATCACTTTCTGCTATCTCTTCTTCAACCGCGCCCACGCCCTACGCCACAACCTGCGCATGACCATCAGCCTCACCGGCGCGTTTGTGGCCGGCATCTCACTCCTCGCCGCCACCGTGATCGCCTTTCAATTCGCCACGCTGGGCCCCGCCGCCGGCGCCTCGCTCATCTTCGGCGAACTCCTCGGCAGCGCGATTCTCCTCGTCCTCTTCTTCCGCGAATTCAACGAACCCCTCGCACCCTAGCAGCTCTAGCCCCACGTCTCCCCTTCGCCGCGCTCCGCCTTTTTGGGCTCCAGCAGATCCCAACGATTCCCGTAAAGATCTTCAAATACGGCGACGGTGCCGTAAGGTTCCTCACGCGGAGATTCGGTGAAGTGAACATCGCGCGAAAGATATAGCCGATAATCGCGCCAGAAATCGTCGGTGTGCAGGAAGAGAAAAACTCGCCCTCCCGTCTGCCGCCCAACGGCGCTCCGCTCCTCATCGTTCTTCGCGCGGGCCAGCAATACGCCGCAGCCATCAGATCCCGCCGGTGCCACGACAACCCAGCGCTTCCCGTCCTCGAGTGAAACGTCCTCCCTGCACCGAAAACCGAGAGTTTCAGTAAAATAAGCCAGCGCCTCATCGTAGTCGCGCACCACCAAAGTTACACTCGCGATCCACTGCTTCATGCTTCAACGAACGTCAAAGATTGGCCACGCCTGTGCTCGGCGCGCCGGTCAGCCCGATTTGCGCTTCTTCTCGACACCGTTCTTTCGCCTCTCGGCAGCGAGAATGTCCTTCAAAGCCTTGATATTCGCTCTGAGGTAAACCAAATCGGCATGAAACATAGCGACGCCTCTGCGCAACCGCGCGGTCTCACGGGAAAACTCCGAGGAGCTCAGCAATCGCTCCAAGCCGGTCACATGCTTGAGCAACGGCTCGATCCGAAGCTTCTTCCAATTGGTCTTCGTGGCGATGCGTGAGAACTCCCGCTTCAAATCGATGAGCGTCGCTCTGTGCCTCGGAATGTCTCCTTTGTAGGCTTTGTCCATTTCGCTACTGCAGCCCGCTTTCGTCTAACGCCAAAGATGAACCACGAAGGTAGCTGGCGCCATCACTCCGTCAGGCCTTTATTATAATATAAGTTCCCGTTCCAATCATCAGACCTCCTGCAATCTTCTTGGTGTGTCGTGCCGTCCGTCGAGTCCTGAGGCGTCCGACAATAGCTCGTGCGGAGACCGCATAGGCCACCTTGACACCGCCAACCGCGATAATCGTTACCGAGACAATCAAAGCAAGATCGCGCAAAACAAGGCCTGAAGTATCAATGAGCATGGGAAACAGGCTGGCGTAGAATAAAATTGCCTTCATGTCGCCCAAGGTAAGCAGCAGCCCGGATACGAAGCTGGCAAGCAAGGTGGACCGACGGGAGTCATGCGCTTGCACTCGTTCAGTTTCTTTCGACTTAAGCAACTTAACACCAAGCCAGATAAGATATATACCGCCGGCGTATTTGAATACGGAAAACAGGGAGCCAACGGCTGCCGCCAACACGGTCATCCCCAATAGGGCCATAACGACAAAAACGAGGTCGCCCACAACAATACCGATGGCGACTGCGATGCCATTACGCACCCCAAGGCTTGCGGATCGCGCAACCACAAGCGCAACGCTCGCGCTCGGCATTGCCGCGAGAGCCACCATAATGACAAAGAAGCTTAATATTGCGACAGATTCCATATTCCTGACGAACGTTAAAACTCAGCCATACGTATGCTTGGCGAGAACCGTGCGAAAGCGCGGACCGTGACAAGCATACGTGTTGGCTGCAGCGCCTGGTTGGGTTTATTTGGCTTTTCCAAAAACATATATGCGATCGCGATCTTTCGCGATGTGATAGTGGCTTCCCAGTTGGAATGTCGACACATCTGCACCAGCGATTGGTGACGCCTTGAAGAAGGCCCGCTTAGCGTCAACCGCATACCACTCGCTCAACGGCTTGAAAGTCGCGGGGTCAGCATCCGGTATCGGCTGCGTGCGGAAATATGCACGGTCGCGATCCACTGCGTAAGCACCATTTAACAACCGCGTGCTCTTGTAATCGGAGTGAAGAACACCAACAGGGACAAACTGCCGCACATAATAATAGGCGTTTCCATCCGATGCCCACGATTCATTCAGAACACGAAAACTATTTGGGTCGATGACGCCGACCGGCTGATCGCCAAAAAAGACATCTCGCGAATCCCGGCTCCACAACTCTCGCCCATTCAAAATGACGAACGAACCACCGTCCGCCTCGCTCCAAAAATCGACGGCAAGAACACAGAGGCATCCGATGCCCAGGAACTAGAATGGCCAGCCAGACGATGTCCTCCCGTAAGGCGTAGATCCCACCTCCGCACGACAGCGCTCCGAAGAAGCCGAGTAGGATTCGCTTCCAAGTCTTGATCGTCTGGATGCGAAGTGAACGAAACTCATCTCGTGTGAAAGCTTCGCGACCGTGGCGATCGATCGCCTTCTGCGCCGCGCGCAGAGCTCTCTGCTGTAAATAGCGTTTGTGCGACTCAGCACTCACTTCGCCGAACGTCAAAGATCAGCCACACGTGTGCTTGGCGCGGGCTGTGCGTAAGCACAGAACGTGACAAGCATACGTGTTGGCGCCTGGTTGGGCTGTTGAGGCTCCATCCGCCGTGAGGGGGTAGTAACGGAACGAAGAGGCCATAAAGCAGAAGTGCGCCGAAGATGAACATGCCGACTGCATAAAGCTTCATATGCCGCACGACCATAGGAAGCACGCGCACGCCTAGCTTATGATGCCAGCGCCATGGAAGGATGAGCAATGCAGCCGAACTGACCACCAACGTCCAGCCGATGGCCAAGAACACTCCGGGGCGCCACATCTCCGGTGATCGCACAACAAGAGCCGCACCGAGCAGCAAACGAAGCGCTTGTTCTGTGACATGCGTGCGCGCCGAGCTCGCGAAACCTCTGAAGAACCTCTCAGCGAGCGCAGGTTTGGCGAAAACCACAGCTGTAAGCCCAAAGAGAAACGTGGCGAACCCCACGACTACGACACACGCAACGAGGTTCATCGCCCAACCTCAAAGATCAGCCACACGTGTGCTTGGCGCAGGCCGTGCCAGAGCACGGAACGTGACAAGCATACGTGTTGGCTGTAGCGCCTGGTTCGGCTCTTCGTCGCGCGCGAGAAATAGCGTTACGGAGCCCCACCTTACCTCGATCAACCTGAAGCTTCTTCTGCTCTCTCTTTCGCATACCAACATGACTTCACGATCCCCTTCGCCAGGATAGTGCCTCAACTGAAATCCAGTGCCTTTCTCATCCCGCCGAAACATCCAGCTTCCGCATGAAAGAATCCGGTCGGAGTAGTTCACGCGCCACTTGTCACCGACCGCGGAGGATTCCAAATCAACCCCTTCGAAACGCTTTTGCTCCGCGATCATGCGCAGCAAAAAGTCGTGGAGCCGTGCGAAATCAAAGTCGCGCCTCAGTTTTCGCTCCCATGCAGCGGCGGCCTTCTTCGACTCCGGAGTCGGGATCTCGAACCGAGCGTGTGCCATGGCACAGAGCGAAAGCGCGACCAACGCGATCAACGTGCGCTTCATAGGATTTGCCGAACGTCAAAGATCAGCCACGCCTGTGCTTGGCGCGACACGTGCGTCAGCACGGGGCGTGACAAGCATAGGTGTTGGCTGTAGCGCCTGGTTCGGCACTAGCGATTCGATAACCTGAAAAAGACAGGTGCATAGATAATGTAACGAGTCGGCTTACCGCCCTGCTGCACCTTCTGGAAGCGCCATCGACTTACCGCTTCCTTTGCCGCCTGTCCAAACGCCGGAACGGGGCGGCTCTCCTGGAGCGTCAATTCTACTGGCCGTCCATCGACATCTATCAGCGCCAAAATAAGCGCCTCCCCTTGAATGCCCGCACGCTTTTCGTCGTCCGGATACTCTGGAGGACTAGTGTGAGACGGTGGAAGCGATTCGGTCGTATAAACGGGTAACTTCTCCCCTCCAATCTCAACCCAACGCTCCGGAGCGATCTCCTTCTTTTTCGCCTGTAATCCCGCGGGACATATCGGGATGCATAAAAGCACGATGAGAATAGAACGAATATCGAGGTGCATAGAGGAAACCGCCGAGCGTCAAAGATCAGCCACGGGTATGCTTGGCGCGGAGCGTGCGTCAGCATGGAACGTGACAAGCATACGTGTTGGCTGTAGCGCCTGGTTCGGCTGGTTCACTCTCAAACAGGAAATGGGAGATGCGCAGTCCAGAGGCTCTCTCTTGATGCGACAGACTCAAAGAGAAACCGGTAAATCCACAGCGCGATCAATGCAGACCCGAAGCCCGCTAGAGCAAAACTCCGGCTTTTCAGGCCAACTGCCGCGCACGCTACTGATGCTGCCAATGAAACGAGGTCTATCGAATGCTGAAGAGGCTGCACAATAAATGGATCGTGTGCCAAATGGCCGCATTCACAGAAATGCCACAACCGACACATCAGAGCGCCGCATACACCAATTCCGATGATAAACGGAGTCTGTAGGCGGCATAAGGGTCGTGCGATCGATACCATGTTTCGCCCAACGTCAAAGATCAGCCACACGTGTGCTTGGCGCAGGCCGTGCGTCAGCACGGAATGTGTCAAGCATACGTGTTGGCTGTAGCGCCTGGTTCGGCCACCTCAGCATTTGCGATTGAACGGCGGAAGCTCACCAAATTCGATTTCGTATCGCTGAAGATGGCCGCGCTCAGACGCGTGTGAATCCGGGGTGGGAATGAGCTCGATGACGAGATCTTCAAAGGGAAACTGAGTCGCAAAGCGGCCGCCGGCTTTGTAGCGCGATCCAAACTCGTGACCAAATCCGGAATATTTCGGATGAGTGCTTTCGATCAATCGGGCGAGCCGGCCTTCGCCGTCGGCTTGGCCGATATACAACACGCCACCCTCGTCCGTTTTGAGGACCCGGCCGATTGGAATAAACGGCCCCGTATTCGCTGCAGCTCCCTTTTGGAGGCACCGAATAACGTAAACAATACCCCGCTCGGTGAATGCGGATTTTCGCTGCGCGTGGAACTCAGGATGTGCCAATCGATACATGTGGGGGCTCATAAAAATTGCCGAACGTCAAAGATCAGCCACACGTGTGCTTGGCGCGAGCCGTGCGTAAGCACGGATCGTGACAAGCATGCGTGTTGGCTGTAGCGCCTGGTTCGGCCTTTTTCTCACGCTAGTCCATTCTTCACGATAAACTCTCTGCCTGCAGGCTGAATGTCGTAGCCACCCCAAGCTGTCGTCCATCGCAGAAACTTACGCTCGCACAATTTATCGAAATGATACTGCACGACGCTGACCTTTGAACCGATGTGCTGTGCGATCTGCTCGGCTGTCAGCGTCTCACCGTGCTCGAAAAATATCTTTAATATTTTCGCAGCATCGGGATCGATTCCGACAGACGGCTGGATCTTCTGAATCTGCGCTTTCAGCTCCTCGTTTTCTCTTTCAAGAACAGCGATCTGGGCGCGTAGTTCGGAAAGCTGCGTGCGCAGCCGGGCATTCTCGGGCAAACCGGCTAAGATCTCGTCGATCAATTTTAGTCCTGGAATGGGCATAAAGTTTTTGCCGAACGTCAAAGATCAGCCACACGTGTGCTTGGCGCGGGCCGTGCGTAAGCACGGAACGTGACAAGCATACGTGTTGGCTGTAGCGCCTGGTTCGGCCTTGATCACAAGAAAGAAACACCGGGTCCGAGGGGCGGATCGGGCAACTGTCGGGCATCATATTCCTCAGCGATCTTACGGAGGGCTGCGTCAGGATCAGAGAGATCAACGCTGCTCTTCTTGGCCCAACGCAAGAAGTCCCGAGGAAACCGCTTCATCTCTGGAAACGCGCCCGCCCACGCCTCATACGGATGCCTAAAACCTCGGCCGCAAATCTCGTCCGCTAACTCCTCGAGCTCCCGCTGGTTCAAGCGCCACGCACCTGATCTTTGAAGCACGGCAAATCTCCGATACTCGTCCTGATCAGCGCCATCGCGCGTTATGCCGCTGATGTAATCATTCAAAACCGTGCGTCTGAGATTACGCCGTTCGCGCCACTTCTCCAGTAGAACGCCCGAAGCGATGCCGCAGCCAAATCCAATCAGGGAACCGACCAACAGTTTATCGAAGTCGTTCATCTTTTTCCGCCGAACGTCAAAGATCAGCCACACGTGTGCTTGGCGCGGGCCGTGCGCAAGCACGGAACGTGACAAGCATACGTGTTGGCTGTAGCGCCTGGTTGGGCATTTTATTATCGAAGTAAGCTTTGCGTGTCGCGTTGGCGATGAACGACAAGAATCGATTCGCGCTTCCCTTTCCGCGACAAGATTACGATGTAGTCACCTACTTCCACTTCGCCCTTTAGGAAAACGTGCCTCACGTGGTATTCGGCGCCATCGAAAGAAAAATGCAGAACATGCTCGCACCACTTTCGAAACTTTCCTTGGGCAGCGCCAGCTGTAGCCAACGCAATATCTGCATGTCTCACAAACATTAGGTTTCGCACCGCTCGCGTCGAAAAAAGCAGGAATAGCAGTGCGGCAGCCGCTGCAAAAATGTCGGGAGGCAAGTCGACCAAGCCAAAGGATGACACCATCCAACCGACGAGCGTCAGCACAAATGGAGCATAGAAAAACTCCGCTACGGTGTCTTCCAATGTCACTTGGAGCCAAAGCTTCAGCATCGGCATATGCCGCCCAACGTCAAAGATCAGCCACACGTGTGCTTGGCGCGGGCCGTGCGTAAGCACGGATCGTGACAAGCATACGTGTTGGCTGTAGCGCCTGGTTGGGCATTCGGTCGAACGCCATTCAAACGGGACGGTAATGATCTGGCGGTGCTATCACCCAAAATCCCGCGCGACGTTGCACGCGTAGACTGCGAGAAGGATGGACGACGACCGGGCGATTCCGGCGATGGAGCGCAACGACTGCTTCATCGTCCGATACAAACGCAATCGAGACGACTCGCTCATCTCCGAGATCTGAACGATCCAGAAGGGCGAGAACTTCATAAAAGCTCTGCAACCGCGGTTCCGCGACCGAACTCAAATCGAACGCTTCGTGCAAAAGCTGCCGCAGATCCGTTCGCCGCTCTTCTGAAAAACGTGCGCCAATCTCCAATGTGAGATCCGCCTGAGCAACAGACGTGGGACCGTTCACGCACCCACTAAGTGCTAGCGACAAACCAGCGGCCAGAAGTGCAGGAACTTTCATGATTTCGCCCAACGTCAAAGATCAGCCACGCGTATGCTTGGCGCGAGCCGTGCGAAAGCACGGATCGTGACAAGCATACGCGTTGGCTGTAGCGCCTGGTTCGGCCTTTTACTCATTGCCGCCGCTCCAACTCCTTAACGCGCGCCTCAAGCTGCCAGCCTTTCTGCAGCTGAGCGAAAGCAAAAGTGAAAAACGGAATAGAGAGAGAACCTAGCAGCGGTCGCCCCTCAATAATCCCAAAAGCGAATAGCGCTACGCATAAACCGCTTAAAAGTGAAACCTCGCCGATGCGCCTCCATCGCTCGCGCTTGCGCTCGTCCGCTTGCGCCGTCCATCGCGCTTCAACCTCGTCGTAAATTTGGTCTGGAGACTTGGGCATGCGATTTTGCCGAACGTCAAAGATCAGCCACACGTGTGCTTGGCGCAGGCCGTGCGTCAGCACGGAATGTGACAAGCATACGTGTTGGCTGTAGCGCCTGGTTAGCCATTTTTTACGATAAGGCTCTCCGCCTACGCTTGTGGCGATCACAACGACCTTTTCGCCTGCCGCGATGATTCCACTGTCGGCACGAGCATCACGATAAATGCCTCCGATGGCTACTCTACCGGTAGGCGTCAAAGGTATCACCACCTTCGCGTGGCTCCCGATCAAGAAGGCGGTGGCAACGGCTCTTTGGCGACGACGAACGCATCTTTCGGAATGCAAATCAGGGCCAGCCACAGCGGCCAAAGTAAGATCGGTAACCAAAGAGTGAAGGGGCTAGCAGACGCAAAGACGATCCAGCTCCCGATCTCCTTTTCGCGCGGATTATGCCGCTTCGCGTAGACAATAGCCGCTACGACGAGTCCGATGCATATATAAAAAGCGAGGAACGTCATTGTCGGCTAACGTCAAAGATCAGCCACACGTGTGCTTGGCGCGGGCTGTGCGTAAGCACAGAACGTGACAAGCATACGTGTTGGCTGTAGCGCCTGGTTGGGCACCGAGCGATAGACGAAGTTCGTGAAACAGGCGCATCGGCGCGTGCGTAGGCGTTCGTTCAACATCACAGAATAGTCGGAAGTTCACGCGAGCGATTCACGGGTAAGTCATTCGAAAGACCAATATCCGAGCGCTTGCCAAGCAATGCGACGCCGAATGATGCGGGAGAGCTGATGCGCATGTTCAATGCGACGTGAAATAACGGTCGCCGTCCCGAGCCGACTTACGAATACCAACTCTATAATCAACGGACGCATTCCGGACAATCGATCGCTGCTTCGCCCAACGTCAAAGATGAGCCACGATCGCGGCTGGCGCGAGCTGTGCGTAAGCACAGATCGTGACAGACGTGATCGTTGGCTCTGGCGCCTTGTTAGGCTGGTTCGTCTTCATCGCGCTGCACCTTTGATAATCCAATGCTGGTAACGATTACGCCTACGATACCCGCGGCGATGCCAAAGCCCGCAACGGCCCAGAATAGAAGCGGGGATGCCTCTCGAAGAATCTCCCCGACGCTCTCGCTTCCGAAAGAACGGAGCCGAAACCCGATTCTACCTTCGATCGCCCACGAAACAGTAATCGCCAGAAGCAACAATGCGCTGACGGCAGCGATGCCCCACATGTAACGGCGCTTCGTAGTCTTCCTGTAGCGAGGCCTCACCGTGCTTCTTTGCCTAACGTCAAAGATCAGCCAC
>Ga0065721_10049059_pt1 | contig 48292 bp, 34 predicted proteins | sample Mesricmetagenome_FD_59108 | JGI IMG/M metagenome (GOLD analysis project Ga0065721, IMG submission 59108) | Mesophilic microbial community from rice straw/compost enrichment Sample: eDNA_1 v2 (version 2) | ecosystem: Engineered > Solid waste > Grass > Composting > Bioreactor | place: USA: Davis...
CGCCTTTGCAGAGGGATGGTAACCGTTACGGGTTCTAGGAAATCCAAGCATCCCTCTGCGAGAGCGATCGGAAGTCGATTCCTCATGCAGCTTGGCATAAGTAGTGATCATAATTAGTTCAACTTAAATAATACAGGAAGCTAAGAGGAAGGAAGAAGCGAAGTGGTCCATCACATGAACAAAGGACTCCTCTTGTTGACGGCGCTGCTGCTATGGTCGCTCGGGTCTGCCGGAACGGTGCGGGCGGCGGCCGCTGAACCGGAGTTCACCTTGAACGCGGTGAATCGGGGATCGAAAGTGATCGTCGAAGTGAAGGCCAAAGGGCTGGCCGATCTGTACGCCTATCAGTTCAACCTGCAGTACGAGCCCGGGAAGATGCGGTTTGTCGAGGCGGACAGCCCGATATCGGGGTTTACGATCGAACCGGTCGTCAAGGAAGGCGACATTCTGTTTGCGCATTCGAAGATAGGCAACGTCAAAGGCATGGATGGCCAAGCGGCGCTGGCCGCATTTACGTTTGAACGAACAGCGGGGGGCCAGGCCGCGTTTACGCTGCACCGGGTCAAATTGGTCGATTCCGAACTGGAGATGGCCGAGCTGGACACGACGGTTAAGATCGCCATCGCCTCCGGCCCGCCGTTTAAAGATATTGCCGGGCATTGGGCGGAGGCGTCCATTGTGCAAGCGAGCGGGATGGGCTGGGTAGCCGGTTACGAAGACGAGACGTTCCGTCCGCAGCAGCAGGTGACGCGGGCGGAGTTTGTCGCGATGATCGTCCGCGCCTTGGAGCTGCCGGTCCCGGCGGAGCCGGCGTTACCCTTTGCGGATCAAGACAATATTCCGAAGTGGGCGAGAGGATACGCGACCGCGGCGATGGAAGCCGGCATGATCGAAGGGTATGCCGACGGCACGTTCCAGGCCGGCCGGCTGATCTCGCGGGCCGAGATGGCGGCGGTCATCGTCCGGGCGCAAGGCATCGTGCCGGACCCGGACGCGAAGCCGGAATTTGCCGATGCGGATGATATTCCGAAGTGGGCGCAGCCTTCCATTGCCGCCGCCGTCGAGCGCGGATGGGTGAAGGGCGTCGGGAACCGCATGTTCGCACCGTTGAAGAACGCCACTCGCGCGGAGTCTGTCCATCTGATCGTTCAGATGATGCTTCCGCAGGCGGAACCGTCCTGAGCGCGAGCATAAAGTTAACTCTGCAATAAACGGATGATTTCGCTGTAGAACAGGCTGGCGATCAGCGTATGCCCGTCGGCATTCGGATGCACGGTGCCTTCCGGCAGATGTATCGACCGGTTGCCTTGCGTACATCCGAACAAATCCGCGCAAGGCACCCCCGTTTCCCGGCAGGCTTGCATGACGCCGAAAGCTTTGGTTTCGTTCTGTTCGGGCGTATAATACGTATTGTACGGGATGTTGGAGACGACAAGCTTCGTCTCCGGCATCAGCTCCCGGATTGTGTCGATGCCTTGCCGCATCGGGACGTAAGGGTCCTGGTCGTTCATGCCGGCGAGCCATAGAATCAGGTCGGGATTTCGGGGAACGGCAACGGCATCGAGCACGCTCGCGATTGTGCGAATGGGGGCGCCGGACAAGCCGTGCACGCTGACCGGCGCAAAGAGCATCTGCTGGAGCTTGCGCCCGAACAGCTGCTTCGGCCTGTCCGCCACGTTCGCGCCAAAGGTAATGGAATCGCCGATGCAGACGATTTGGCGGAAAGCGAGCGGCTTGGGCCGGACGAATGCGGCCAGTATATAATCGATATTGATGCGAGAAGCGGAGGAACGCGGATGTTTCCTGCCGCTTTTTTGTATGTCCACCGTATGAAAGCCGGGAGCCAGATCCATCGTCATTACGCAAACGCTGCCAGGGCTGCCCTTCCTGTCGTATAAGTCGACGAACCGTTCCCATTTGCCGTCCACCCAAACTTCGGCGATGCCGTACTGCGGCCCTGCGCAAGCATAAAGCTGCAAGGTGCTGCAATATCCTTCCCAACGCGCTGCGCAAGCGTCCGCAGCATCGCCGGATTCATGCCGGCAGCCGAGACTCGCCTTTTCATCCGGCCGCACCGTCCACTCTCCTTCGTAGCGCAAAGCCATATTTTCAATTTTGACAACAGTCACATCGGCTGCCTCCTCATCCAAGCATCGGGACGACCCAGACGGTCCAGCTTCCCTTGATTCGGGAAGCGTCCACGATCAAAAATCGCGAAATGTCTTGTAAGATGTAAGAAACGCTGTCGGTCACGCCCATCCGTTTCGCTTGTCCGCAAATTTCATCCAAATAAGGCCCGTCCTCGTTGGGCGCCCCCTGGATCGCGACGTCGATTTCGCAGCCGGGTCCCGATGCCAGCAAATAAATCCGGCACCTGGCATAACCGAGCATATCCATCGGATTGCTTCGCGCAGCGTTTGCGGTAGGCCTATATACATGCGCGGGCGGCGGCCCGGCTCGATCGAATGCGTTCATGTCCATATTGTCCTCCCCCTGTTGCCTTTATTGTATGACGGGCGGATAGGGCCGCCTATGAGACTTTTTTAATTCCGTTGCCCATTTTCAACTTCTTGCGGCGAAGCTATTGTAGGGAGACTTCGGATTCGTTACTGTATGGGCATCGGAGGGGAGGTCTTACACATTGGGGGTTGCGATGAAGGGACTTAAAATAAGCGACAGCGGCCGGCATCTCGCGCGCGAGGACGGAACTCCTTTTTTTTGGCTGGGAGACACGGCCTGGGAGCTGTTCCATAAATTGAACCGCGAAGATGCGCGGCATTATTTGACTTGCCGGGCCGGGCAAGGGTTCAACGTGGTGCAGGCGGTAGCTTTGGCGGAGTTCGAAGGGGTGACGACGGGCAATGCGTACGGCCGGCTGCCGTTTTTGCGGAATGCGGAAGGGCGCATCGATCCGACGCTGCCTGACGAGGGCGGGGACTATTCGTATTGGGATCATGTCGACGACGTCTTGGAAATGGCGGGGGCAATGGGCATTTATATCGCGCTCCTGCCGACCTGGGGCGATAAATACAATGCGCAGCATGGCAAAGGCCCGGAAATTTTTACGAAACAAAACGCTTATGAGTACGGCAAATGGCTGGGCAAGCGTTACCGGGACACGCCTCATCTGATCTGGGTCGTCGGAGGAGACCGGGTGCTGCAAACCCGGACACATTTCGAGATCGTAGACGCGATGGCCCGCGGTTTGAAGGAAGGCGACGGCGGCCGTCACCTGATCACCTTTCATCCAAGAGGCAATTCTTCTTCGTCTTATCACGTACACGGCGAGGATTGGCTGGACTTCAACATGATCCAATCCGGTCACGGCGAGATGGAGCCGGCGAATTACCGCATCATTGCGGCCGATTACGGTCTGACTCCCGTCAAGCCCGTGTTGGACGGGGAGCCATGCTACGAGGATATCCCCCGCGCTTTCAATACGCGCTTCGGTTATTTCGACGAGGCCGACGTGCGCCGCGCCGCTTATTATGCCGTGTTGTCCGGAGCCTGCGGCCATACGTACGGCCATCATTCCGTATGGTCGATGTGCGACGGCATGTACGATTCCGTCCAGATGAACGAGCCCGGCATCTTTTTTATTATGCATTGGAAAGACGCGCTGCACAGGCCTGGAGCGGGCCAGATGCGGTATGTGAAGGAGCTTTGGGAGCGGTGCCGCATGGAGGACAGCGAGCCGGACCAGCAGCTGATCGCGTCAAATTTTGCCGGATCGAACTATATGGCGGGATTACGAGGGAAGCGCGCCTCGTTGATCTATTGTCCGAACGGGCTGTACGCAGAGGTGAATATGGAGCGCGTCGGCGCAGCTTCGGTCCGGGCGGAATGGTTCAATCCGAGAGACGGCCGATATACGGAAGCGGGAATCTTTCCCGGCGAAGGAATTTGCAAATTTATATGCCCGTCCAGCGGCAGGGGCAACGATTGGGTGCTGGTGCTTACGAAGGAAGACTCCGCAGCCTAATGCCGATAAAAACGAAGATGAACGAGACAACAAACGAATCATAAAGGTGGAGTGGACGATGAGTTTGACGATCATGAGAAAAAAAGCCAGGGTTGGCGTAATTACGGTGGGACACGAGCCGTATTGGGGGCAATTCGAAGGACTGAAGGAAGAGCTGGAAGGGTATGGCCGGGAGTTTGAAGCGATGCTGAAGGAAAACGACGTCGAGGTCGTATCCGGCGGCTTTGTCGACAACGTGGACAAATCGTTTGCGGCGGCTTCGTATTTGAAGGCGCAGGACGTCGATTTTCTGTTTTGTTATTTGAGCACGTACGTCACCTCTTCTTCGGCGGCAACGGCCATTCTGAACTTGAACGTGCCGACGGTGCTCGTGGCGCTTCAGCCGCTCAAGCGGCTGGATTACCGGAAAACGACGACGTATATGCAGCTGGCGAACGATAATATATGCTCGCTTCCGGAAATTGGAGGCGTTCTCATTCGCGCGGGCAAGCCGGCGTCCGGCATGATCGTCGGCACGCTTTACGACGACCCGAGGGCCGTCTCGGAGCTGAAATCCTGGTGTCAGGTCGCCAATGCCCGCAAGGCGTTCAAGCAGGCGAAGATCGGTTATCTGGGACATACGTACGAAGGCATGTACGATATGAACTCGGATCCGACCGCCTTTACGGCAGCGTTCGGATCGCATGTGCAGATGCTGGAGATGTGCGATCTGGCGAAGCTTGTGAACGGAGTGTCGGACCGGGAAGTGAAGGAGAAGATCGAGGAGATTCAAAGCATCTTTACGATCGCCGATCCGTTTATCGATCCGGTGACCCGGCCGATCCGGCAGGAGGATCTGGAATGGTCCGCCAAGGTGGCGGTCGGGCTCGACAAGCTGGTGACGGAGTTCGGACTGACGGGCCTTGCCTATTACTACAAGGGGCTCGACAACAACGAATATGAACGGATCGGCTCGAATATGGTGCTCGGCAATTCCTTGCTGACCGGCAAAGGCATTCCGCTCGCGGGAGAAGCCGATCTGAAAACATGCGCGGCGATGCTCATTATGGACCGGCTGGAGGCGGGCGGCTCGTTCGCCGAGCTTCATCCGTGCGATTTCACGGACAATATCGTGCTCGTCGGACATGACGGTCCGCATAATATCAAAATTGCGAACGGCCGGCCGATCATTCGGGGACTCGACCTGTTCCACGGCAAAGCGGGCTCCGGCATCGGCGTCGAGTTCAGCATCAAGACGGGCCCCGTCACGCTGCTCGGCATCTCGCAGTCGGCCGACGGCCGCTACAAGATGATCGCGACGGAAGGCGAATCGATTCCGGGCGAAATTCCTCAAACCGGCAATACGAATACGCGATGCAGCTTCAACCGCTCCGTGGCGGAGTTTATCGAAAGCTGGTGCTCGGCGGGACCGACGCATCATTTCGCGCTGGGCGTAGGGCATGTGAACGCCAAAATCAAAAACGTCGCCAAAATTATGGGCATCGAACTGGAAATCGTCTAAGGGGGCTTCGGCAATGAGCAGCACAATGAACGGCGCATATGGGACAAAAACGTTGAAGCGGGCCACGCTGGAGATGAGTTTGAAGCCTTTCAAAAGCTTGGAGCCGTCGGCGATCGACGAAGTGTGCGGCGAAGCGCTTCGCGGGTGGAAGCCGCTGCTGGACATGGCGGAATCGGCTTCCATGCTGCTGTGGATATCCGACGGAAGCGAAATATTAACCTGGAACGGCAAGCTGGAAGACGATTTCGAATGGGCGAAATATATCGGCTTCGCCAACGAGCAATATTTCAGCCATATCCAGGATCAGGACAATCCCCGCATTGCCCGGACGTATACGGAGCATCCGGTTCATATGACGTACGGCGATTTGAAGCGCATCGTCGCTTCTTTCAAGCGTATCGCCCGCGAACGGTTCGGCGTGAAGCTGGAGGTCGGGGCTACGTTCGACGCCGGGCCGGAATTCGCCTATTCGGATTTCAAATACAAGAAGCATCCGGAAATCAACCGGGCCGAGCTCGGCGGCCGGTATGTCGCGCTGAAGGCCGATTATACCGTCGTCTGCACCTGGTCGAAGCTTAAGGCGGACGAAGCCTCTTATGCGGCCTACCCCGGCGGCATCCCGGAAGGGACGCCGTTCGGCGAGTTTCTCGGCAAGCAGTGCGCCAGCTTCTTGCCCGCGCTCGGGTTCGATTATATTTGGTTCTCGAACGGCTTTGCGCTTTCCTATTTTCCATGGACCTATCTTGGCGCCAACTACGACGGAACGAATCTCCCGCTGGCCGATCAAGCCGAGCTGTCCGCGAAGGTGATGTCCTTCTGGGATTTGTTCAAGCGGGAATGTCCGGACTATCGCGTGGAGATCAGAGGAACGAACTACGGGACGGGCATGGATCTGGCGAAGGATTATATCCCGATGCTGGAGCTTTACGACAAAAAGTATTTGGAATATCCGGCGCCGAACTCGCCTTGGGGCGCGCTCAACTTCGATTTCGGGCTGGAAATGACCGGCTACATGTCGAGAATTGCCGAGCTTCCCGGCGAAACGTATCCGTACCGCTTCTATCCGAACGACCCGTGGTTTTGGCAAAATCCGTGGTTCGATCTGTACGACAGAGAACCGCACGATATTTATTGCCCGCTATCCGTTGCCCGGTTGAACCGGAACGGGGAGACGGAAAGTCCGGGCGTCATCGAAATATTGACGATCGATACGGAGTACGGGGAGCTGAACGAGGATTGTCCGGCGGAAATCGTGCCGCATTTCAAGCGGGCGCTGGCCGACCGTCCCGACGGCCCGGGCATCCTGACGTGGCTGTACCCGTTCCGCGAGCTGCATGAGATGGCGGAGGCGTCGAGCGAACGGTCCGGGGCGGTGTTTTTCCATGACTGGTTCGTGCGCAATGCGATTAACGAAGGGCTGCCTTTGAACACGGTGATCGGAACGGACGTTTACTTCTCGATGAGCGCGGAAGCCCGGAGCAAGCTGAAGGAGACGATTCTGCTCGTTTCGACTTGCTGGCTGGAAGGCGGCAAGGCGAAAGCCGTCGCAAGCTATGTTCAGGCAGGCGGACGCGTGTTGCTGTACGGTCCCGTTCGCGACGGCAGCTTGCTTGAGCTGCTCGGACTGCGGAGCGAGGAGCCGCTTGAGGGCGAATTCGACTACCGGCTGTCGGGCGAGACCGACGAGCTGGAGCTCGAGGAGACGCGGGCGCGTAAGCTGCGGCACTACGGGAACATCGCCGACGGCGGCTTGTCGGAGGTTGCCGCAGACGGCGCGGAGGAGAGCGGCCGGATCGTCTGCGAAGCGCGGCAAGGCGGGCAGAGCCGGGTATTCGCGCTCAGCCGCTCGCTGCCGGAATGGAACGGCGGGCAAGCCGGCTGGGTGCGGGGATCGCTTCCGTTCGAGCCGGCCGGCGTCACTCATCTGCCGGTCCGCCAATCGGCCGAATGGGCCGACGCTTCGGGCGCCGTTCGCGCCGTGCTGCAGCAGTTCGGCTACACGATCGCGCAGCGCAAATATGCCCAAAGCTCCTCATCGGCGCTTATGTTCGTAAAACGGCATGACAACGCATATTTTTTCGTCGGGTGCAAGAAGGATACATCGGTGTCGTTCCGTCTGCGCTTCCCGGACGGAGAGCCGATCCTTACCGGGCAGACGGCGGTTGTCGGCACGGGGTATGCGTCGTATGCGCTTGACCGTACGTTTCATGACGAATGCCGGGTATTTGTCCGGCAAGAGCGTCAGTCGCAAGTGTGGTGCAGGGAAATGAGCGCGATACCGACCCGGAAGAAACAATCGGTGCGCCAGCTGGCGATCAGCGGCCTCGCGGACGCCGAGCTTACGGTGTATCCTCCTCTTGAAGCGCTGGAAGCGGGGGTGACGGAGCTCCGGGTCGAGCATCCGGACGGCGCTCCGATTCCTTATGAGCGGCAGGGCAGCAAGATCGTGGCCCGTTCGGTAAGCGGCAACGTCAGCGTTACTTGGTAACTATGAAGGATCAGGGGGATGAAGAGCGGATGAAATATCGTATTCAAATAACGAAAAGCGCGGTTGCCGCGGCACAAGGGCTCGGTTTTCGGCAACTGCTGAACCAGGTATGCTGCCCGACCTTCGGCCGGATCGGAGAAGAGAAGCTGGAGGAATTCGGCGCGATGTTCTTCCACCCGATGGAGAGGAGCGAGCTTGGCCGCATCACCGGCCTCTTCCGGGCAAGCTGCGCCATTCCGCCGTTTATCGTCAGCGATCTGGAATGCGGGCCCGGCAACATGATATTGGGAGCGACCAAGTTCCCTTATATGATGGGCCTGAGCCAGACGAATTCCGAGGAGCTCGCTTACGAAACGGGCCGAATTTCGGCGCTGGAAGCCGGGGAGCTGGGCTACAACTGGACGTTCTCGCCGGTGGCCGATCTGGCGGCGGACCCGGACAGCCCGGTGGTCGGCATGAGGAGTCCGGGAATGGACCCCGATCATGCCGTCAAGATCGCCGGCGCCTATATGGCCGGGTTGCAGGAAAACGGGATGATGGCGACGATCAAGCATTTTCCGGGAGACGGCTATACGACCTGGGATCAGCATCTGACGACACCGGTTATGCCCCTGGACAAGCAAGCCTGGTACGACGGTCCGGGGCGGGTGTTCCGAGACCTGATCGAGCGGGGCGCCATGGCGGTAATGCCGGGCCATATCGCGCTCCCGGCCTTCGACGAGCCGGACGAGCGGGGATTGTACCCGCCGGCGACGGTATCGAAGAGGCTGCTGATCGATTTGCTGCGCGGAGAGCTCGGATTCGACGGATTGATCGTGACCGACGCTATCGAGATGGGCGGCATCGTCGGTTATATGAATTATTACGACGCATGCGCGGCGGCGCTTGAGAGCGGCTGCGATATGCTCCTCTTTCCCCGTATGGACGAACGGTTTTACGCGGAAATGGAAAGGCGGGTGGAAGAAGGGGCGCTCACCCTGGCGACGCTGCGCGACCGGGCGGCCCGCATTATCGCGCTTAAGGAGCAGTTCGGCTTGTTCAACGGCGAAACGGAAGCGCCGAAGCCGCCGCTTGACCTGGCCGCGCACGAGGCGGCAGCCGTTCAAGTCGCGGAAAGAAGCATCACGGTGGTGCGCGACCGGCAAGGACTGGTCCCGTTTCCGATCCGCAAAGCGACGAAAGTGCTGCACACCGTCATTATGAACAACGCCGACCGGAACGAAGAACTGCTGGAGCGGATGAAGCAATCGCTGAGCCATTATTCCGATCATGTCGAGCAATGGATCGATCCCGGCCCGGACGCCTTGTATCAAGCCGCGGTCGAAGGCCGCTTCGACCTGATCGTCTGCTCGATCGGGAGCAGGCTCAGCTACGGACTGAATGTCGTCCGCCTGCACGATGAGGTGGCGCGCAATATGATGGGCGGCTGGACGAAGCTCGGCACCCCGGTCATATTCGTCGCTCATTTCCATCCGTTCGTCCATAAGGAATACGAAGCGTCGATCGATACGATCATTAACACGTACGGAGACATCGCTTGCACGGTTCCGCTGCTGGTACAGGGCATCGCGGGCGAAAGAACGCTGAACCGGAAGCTGTACGCCCACGATTAATATACGCCCGGCGGCATCGTCCGTCGGGCGATAACGTTGAACAGGAGGACGACAATGAAAAGGATAACGGAAATGCAATGGGAAGTCGGCTGGAGCGACGGCGTATGGGAAACGCCCGAGCGGTGGGTGAGCGCGTCGGTGCCGGGCGCGGTCCAGCTGGACTGGGCGCGCGCGGAGAAGTGGGGCGACTATGCCTACGCGGAAAATTGGAGGCAATATGAATGGATGGAAGACAAATATTGGACGTACCGATCGAAGCTGGACGCCCGGAACGTAAAGGAAGGCGAACGGCTTGTTTTCGTCTCGAAAGGGATCGACTACAGCTTTCATATCCGGGTGGACGGCGGCGTCGTGCTGTCGCAGGAGGGCATGTTCACCCCCGTCGAGCTGGACTTGACGGAACGGATCGGGAACAGAGACGAGATCGAGATCGAGATCGTCATCGAACCGGCGCCGAAGCTGGCGGGCGAGACGGGACGGTCGCAGGCGGCGCATTCGTGCAAGCCGGCCGTCAGCTACGGCTGGGATTGGCATCCCCGCTTAATCCCGCTTGGCATATGGGACGAAACGTATGCGGAAGTGCGGGACGCCGAGCATATCGTTTCCGCCGAAGTCCGGTACGAATTAAACGAACGGCTGGATGCCGCGTCTCTTCGGCTGGACGTCGGCCTGAATGCGGAGGTCGAGGACGGAGAGCTGGTCTGGACGTTATCGGATCCCGAAGGCGCCGTCGTGTTTGAGCAGACGCTGCCGTTCTCGGGGAGGACGGTGCAAGCCGAAGCGACGGTCGACCGCCCGCAATTGTGGTGGCCGCACGATCATGGCGGGCAGCCGCTGTATGCGTCCGAGGTGTATTTGTCGACGAAAGGAGGGCGCGCCGCCTATCCGGAGGCTCACCGCCAAAGAATCGGTTTTCGCAGGGCGAGGCTGGTGGTCCATGAGGGCGGCTGGAAGGAGCCTTCGCAGTTTCCGAAGAGCCGAAGCCTGCCTCCGATTACGATGGAGATCAACGGCAGAACGATCTTTTGCAAAGGAACGAACTGGGTGAACCCTTCGATCTTTCCCGGCACGATTACAGCGGCGCAGTACCAAAGCTTGCTGAACCTGGCGAAATCGGCAAATATGAACATTCTGCGCATATGGGGCGGCGGCATTGTGAACAAGGAGTCCTTCTTCGATCAATGCGACGAGATGGGGCTGTTGGTATGGCAGGAGTTTCCGCTGGCCTGCAATCTATACCCGGATACGCCCGAATATTTGCGCGTGCTCGACCAGGAGTCGAGATCGATTATCGTCCGGCTGCGCAAGCACGCTTCCGTCGTCATGTGGTGCGGGGGCAACGAATTGTTTAACGCCTGGTCGAAGATGACGGACCAGTCCTTGCCGCTGCGGCTGCTGAATGCGAATTGCTACGAGCTGGACCCGCTAACCCCGTTTCTGATGACGTCTCCCGTTGAAGGCATGGGACACGGCCATTACATGTTCCGATACCGGACGGGAGAAGATGTATTGGAAGCGATGCCGAAAGCGAGCAACACCGCTTATACCGAATTCGGCGTGCCATCCCCGTCTTCGGTCGAACAATTGAAAAGCTTCATTCCGGAGGAAGAGCTGTTTCCGCCGAGACCGGGAACGGCATGGGAGGATCATCATGCCTTCCATGCGCTGTCGCCGGAAATGTGGCTGATGCAGGATCAGCTGGACTATTATTTCGGACCTTACGAGACGCTGGAGCAAGCGGTGGAATACGGCCAGCTGCTGCAATCGGAAGGCTATAAGTGCATCTATGAAGAAGCGAGACGGCAGAAGCCGAAATGTTCCATGGCGCTGAACTGGTGCTACAACGAGGCGTGGCCGACGGCGGCCAACAACAGCATCGTCATGTGGCCCGACAAGCCCAAGCCGGCGTATTATGCGGTACAGGCGTCTTGCAGACCGGTGCTGGCAAGCGCGCGCATTCCGAAGTTCGTATGGCATGAAGGCGAATGGTTCGAGCCGGAGCTGTGGATGCTGAACGATAGTCCGGCCGACGTCCCGGAAGGGCGCGTAGAAGCGTATTTGACGATCGGATCGGGCGAGAGGACGCTGCTGCTCGCTTGGGAGTATGCGGCTATGCGGCCGAACGGAAACCGGCGCGGACCGACGGCCCGTTATTTGCTCCCCGCAGCCGACGGCGAGCGAATGACGCTCGAGCTGGCCGTCGCCGGCAAGCCGGAGCTGAATTCGTCGTATACGCTGCTGTACCGAGCCAGCGGCCGTCCGGCGCCGTCCGTGCGCCAGGCGCTGAATTTCAGCACGTAAACAGGTCAGGCCTGGGGGCGGCGATCGAACGATTGCCGTCCCCAATCGATTAATATCAGGCAAGAACCGCAAAAACGTCTTGTATCGAAGCGCTTACACTCCCATTTATAATGAAGAAGCAAAGGACAAATACAAGACGAAACGAGGGGAAGACAGTGAAACAGAAAAAGAAGGCTTTGGCCGCGGCGAGTCTGCTGCTGACGGCGGCGCTTGCGATGACGGCATGCTCGGGTTCCAATAACGGGGGAACGAACGCGCCTCCGTCCGGCGAGCCGGCGGGCCAGAACGGCGGTTCAACGTCAACGGTAACCGGCCCGCTGGACAAATACGATCCGCCGATCGAGGTGACGACCGTACGGGCGGTCAATCAGGCCTTTAAGTACGATGAAGGCAAATCGATCGACAATAACATCTGGACCGATATTTTCAAGGAGCAATACGGCATTCACGTCAAAAACCTGTGGGTGGTGGACGAGTCCCAATACCGTCAGAAGCTGAACATTTCGATCGCTTCCGGCGACATTCCGGATTTCATGGTCGTCAACAAGGAGGAGCTGCTGCGCCTCTCCGAGGAAGGGCAGCTTGAAGATTTGGGGCCGCTGCTGGAGCAGTACGGAAGCGACTACTTGAAGGAGCTGCTGAACCAGGATAACGGGACGGCGCTAAATGCGGCCACGTACGAGGGCAAGCTGCTGGGCATACCGCAAATGCAGGTGAACGGCGGCGTCAGCACGGCGGAGATGATCTACGTTCGGGCGGACTGGCTCAGAAACCTGAATTTGCCGGAGCCGAAAACGATCGACGACGTCATCAAGATCGCCACCGCCTTCGCAAAGGACGACCCCGATCAAAACAACAAAAACGATACGTACGGTCTGGGGCTGAACAAAGATTTGTTCCAGGCGCACGGCACGGTGAAAGGGTTTTTTAACGGATTTAACGCTTATCCGGACATGTGGCTGAAGGACGACAGCGGCAATCTGGTGTACGGCTCGATCCAGCCGGAGATGAAGACGGCGCTGGAGAAGCTGAGCGAGCTGTACAAGCAAGGCGTCATCGACCGGGAATTTACGGTGAAGGATTGGAATAAGATTGCCGAGGATGTGGCGGCGAACCGGCTTGGGCTGGCCTACGGCACCGTTTCCGACGGCGGTCATATCCACAAGGCGAACAAGGACAACAATCCCGACGCCGAATGGAAGGTTTATCCGATCGTATCGCCGGACGGAAGCGCGGTCCATCCGCAGCTGAGCGACACGGCCAACAACTTCTTTGTCGTGAAGAAGGGCGCGAAGCATCCGGAAGCGATGATTCAACTGGCCAACATCTATTTGGAGCATTATTATTTGACCAGCTACGCCCCGGAGCCGAACCCGTTCATTTCCAAGGCCAACGGCGTATTCCCGGGCAAGTACCATCCCGTTCTGATCGATCCGCTGAACGTCAATCTGGACGCGTTCCGCCAAGTGCAGGACGCGCTGGCCAAGCAGGACGGCAGCCAGCTGGGCTTCCCGGCCAGCGTTCACTACGACCGCTTGACCCAATACGCCGCCGGCGACAAAGAGATGTGGTTCTCCACGATCGTATTCGGCGCCGAAGGCTCTTACAGCGTCATCGATTATTACGACAACAACAATTTGGGCATCTATAACGCGTTCCAGGGAGCGGCCACGCCGACGATGTCCGAGAAGATGGCTTCCCTGAAGAAGTACCAGGACGAAACGTTTACGAAAATTATTATGGGCGAAGCGCCAATCTCCGATTTCGACAAGTTCGTCAACGAGTGGAAAAAGCTTGGCGGAGACCAGATTACGGCGGAAGTGAACGAAAGATCGTAATATGCCGCAGTTGCAGCGAGAAGGCGGCTGGCCGCCTTCTCCTCATTTTGCGCCGGAGGAGACTGCTATGATAAAAAATTGGCGGATGCAAATACCGTTACACCTGATGCTGATTCCGGGATTGGCCGCGATCTTGATCTTCAGCTATATCCCGATGGCGGGGGTCGTCATCGCCTTCCAGAAGTTTGTGCCGATCAAAGGCATATTCGGCTCCGAATGGATCGGGCTCGATCATTTTCGCTACATGGTTCAACTGCCCAATTTCTCGCAAATTTTGTGGAACACCGTCTTTATTGCCTCGATGAAAATCGTCGCGGGCATTATCGTGCCCGTCACCATCGCCTTGCTGCTGAACGAGATTCGCCGAGAAGGCTACAAGCGGATGATTCAGACGTTGATCTATTTGCCTTATTTTCTTTCTTGGGTTATTTTGAGCGGCATTCTGATCGATATTTTGTCCCCGAGCCGGGGCATCGTCAATCAGTTGATTCAGCTCCTTGGCTTCGACAGCATCTTTTTCCTCGGAAGCAACGACTGGTTTCCGTATACGCTGGTCATTTCCAACGAGTGGAAGGAATTCGGGTTCAGTACGATCGTTTATTTGGCGGCGCTGGCGGGCATCAATCCCGCCTTGTACGAGGCCGCTCTGGTCGACGGCGCCAGTCGGTGGAAGCAGACGGTTCATATTTCGTTGCCGGGCATGATGCCGATCATCGTTTTGATGGCGACGCTCAGCATCGGCAACATTATGAACGCCGGCTTTGAGCAAGTCTTTAATTTGTATGGTCCAGCCGTTTACGAAAGCGGCGACATTATAGATACGTTCGTTTACCGGATCGGCTTGGAAGAGGCGCAGTACGGCCTGGCTACGGCGGTCGGCCTGCTGAAATCGGTTGTGTCGCTGTTTCTGATCTCGGTTTCGTATTTTCTGGCGTACCGTTTCGCCAATTACCGTATTTTCTAAGGAGGTGTCCACATGAGCGGACATAAGTCGCCGGCCTATCGTATCTTCCAAGCGCTCAATTATGGCTTTCTTACCGCCCTGGCACTCCTGTGCGTGATGCCGTTGATTCATCTGTTCGCCGTTTCGTTCAGCTCCAACGCCGCGGCCACGGCCGGCGAAGTATTTCTTTGGCCCGTTGACTTTACGACCAAGTCCTATGAATTCGTGCTGACGGAATCGGCCTTCATGAAGGCGATGGGGGTTACGCTGCTGCGGGTGCTGCTCGGCGTATCGATCAATATGGCCATTACAATACTTGTCGCCTACCCGTTGTCGAAAGATACGAAGGCGTTGACCGGACGGACGGTCTACGTCTGGATCTTCGTCTTCACGATGCTGTTCAGCGGAGGCATCATTCCGATGTATATGACGATGCGTTTCCTCGGGCTGCTCGATACGATCTGGGTGCTCGTGCTGCATACGGCGGTACCGGTATTCAACATCGTCATTCTGCTCAATTTCTTCCGGAATTTGCCGAAGGAGCTGGAGGAAGCCGCCTTGATCGACGGGGCAGGTCATTGGCGCATCATGTGGGGCATCTTTGTCCCCTTGTCCGCCGCCTCGATCGCGACAGTAACGCTGTTCTCGATCGTTATGCATTGGAACGCCTGGTTCGACGGCATCCTGTTTATGAACTCGCCCGACCATTATCCGCTCCAAAGTTATCTGTATACGGTGGTCGTCGGCATTCAAGCGATTATTAACAGCTCGACCGACATGGATGTGCTGGCGATGGTGTCGGACCGCACCGCGCGGGCGGCTCAGCTTTTTGTCGGATCGATTCCGGTGCTTCTAGTCTATCCTTTCCTGCAGCGCCATTTTACGAAAGGGATTGTTCTGGGCAGCGTGAAGGAGTAGCATAGAGAGCAAACAACGGCTTCTTCTGCGCCAAAAGGAGAGAGGCATGCACAATTTTATGACGGGAAAACGATTTTCGATTTTCGGCAAGCTTGTGCTTGCCTTTCTGGTCGTGATGACGCCGTTATTTGCTTTGGGCGTGGCCATCAGCGACAGAGGGGCCGGAACCGTGGAAAAGGAAATTTCGAAGTCCTTGCAGCAGCAGGTCGGGTTTTATTTGCTGTCGCTGGAGACGGAAATCGACCGGATGAGCAATTTGCAGCGGGAATTTATGAACGACGAAGATTTGGATTCCTTATCGCTGATGGTGGAGCGAATGTCGCTGTACGAGCAGTTGTCCGCCGTGAAGCGGCTCCAGGCGAGGCTCCGCATGATCCAGGAGTCGAGCGCCTATATATCGGCTGCGTCCGCCTATATTCCGTCGATTCATCGCGTCGTGTCGTCGAACGGCGATATGCGCGAGCTGGATCAGGCGACGCTGGACCAAGTGAAGGAAAGCTCGCTCAGCTCGGAGCATCCTTTTATGGTTCAGGACGGGCGCATCTTCATCCGCGAGTTTTTTCCAAGTCCGTACAATTTGAACGTCCGAAATCCGAACTTTATTTTGGAGCTGGAAGTTTCCGTTCCCGAGCTGTACCGGTTCCTCGAGCAGCTTCCCGGCTACAATCACGGCGGCGCGGCGCTGGTTGGCGACGATGTCGTCATTGTCAGCGGGAAGCATGCCGAATCGTTCGGGCTGATTCAAGAGAAGCTGGGCGCGGAGGCGGGCCGGTGGCTTGCGGACGAAGGGAACGGCCGGCCGGGCGGCGAAGGCGCCCGGACCGCCTCGCTTGAGCGGAAGGACGGTAATTATTTAATTACGCATCAACACTCGCCCGCGCTCAATCTGCAGCTTATCGTCTATGTGCCGGAGAACGAGGTCATGGGACCTTTGGAGAAATACCGGACGTATCTTTGGGCGGCGCTGGCGGTTGCCGTCGTTGTCATCCCCGTCTTCGCCTACTGGATTTATCGCATCATCCACCGGCCGCTTCGCCGGCTGGTCGGCGCGTTCCGCAAGGTGGAGGCGGGCATGATGCAGGTGGAAATCCGGCACGAGAGCAACGACGAGTTTCGTTATTTGTACGACAAGTTCAATTATATGGTGGCGCATCTGAACAAACTGATCTACGAAGTGTACGAGCAGAAAATCCGGCTGCAGCAATCCGAGCTGAAGCAGCTGCAATCGCAGATCAATCCTCATTTTCTCTATAACAGCTTCTATCTCATTTACCGGATGACGAAAGCGCACGATATCGACAACGCGACCCGGTTCACCCGGTTTCTCGGCGACTATTACCAGTACATTACGCGCAACGGCAAGGAAGAGGTCCTGCTCGAGGAAGAAATACGCCACGTCCGGTCGTATATCGAAATCCAGTCAATCCGGTTCGGCGACCGGATCAGCGTCACGGTCGAGGATTTGCCGGAGGAGTTGAGCCGGCTGCAAGTTCCGCGCCTGATCCTGCAGCCGATCGCGGAGAATGCTTATCAGCACGGATTCGGCGGCGATACGGACGATTGCTTGCTTCGTATCGGTTACCGTTATGAGCGTACGCCGGAAGGAACGCCGGCCGCCGTTATTCTGATCGAAGACAACGGCATCGGGATGCCGGCGGAAACGCTGGAGGAGTGGCGGAAAAAGCTTGCCCGCGATTACCATGATACCGAAGTGACGGGCATGCTCAATGTGCACCGCAGACTGCGGCTGAAGTATGGCGATGCGGCGGGCTTGCGGCTCGAAAGCGCCGGCGAAGGATTGTCTGCGGCCGTTATCATCCCGCTGTCAGAGTCCGAGGGGGCGGAACCGGAACGATCGAAAGAATCGGGAGGAGAACCGTGATGATGAAATTGCTTATTGTAGACGATGAGCCGCTTGCCGTCAATTATTTGGTCGAAGCGCTCCTCGAGACTCCGAATCTGCAGTTTGACATAACGAAGGCTTATTCCGGCAAGGATGCGCTCGCGAAGCTGGGCGACGGCAAGGTCGACATTCTGTTGACGGACATCCGGATGCCCGGCATGAATGGGATGGAGCTCGCCGATGCCGTTCTCGAGCTTTGGCCGAGATGCAAAGTGATCTTTCTGACGGGCTACAACGACTTTGACTACGTGCAAACCGCGATGCGCAAGGGCAGCGTCGATTATGTTCTGAAGACGGAAGGGGACGGAGCGATCATTCAGGCGCTGGACAAAGCGGTCGCGGACATCGAAGCGGAGCTGAACGACAAGCAAATTATGCAGCGCGCGCGGCAGCAGGTGCATCTCGCCTTGCCGTCCCTTCGCCGCGACTATTTGATCGATTTTTTGCAAGGGGATGTCGACAGCTTGGCCGCCCGCAAGAGAAGGTTCGCGGAGCTGGACATCGACCTGGATCCCGAACGGCAAGTATTCGCCATGCTCGGCCGGATCGATTCATGGGGGTCGTTCGCCGCTCCCGCCGACCGCGTCCTGCTGTTCTACTCCATTCATAATATTGCGGAGGAATATTTCCGGTCGGACGTTCGCCATGTCTCGTTTCCATACGACCGTACGCGGACGGTATGGCTGCTGCAGCCGAAGCCGGGAGAAACGATGGAGACCGCCCGCAAGGCGCTCGACGTCTGCGCGGAGCGGATACAAAGCGCATGCAAACATATGCTGCGCATCCCGCTCTCGCTAGCCCTCTCGAAACGTCCCGTCAGCTGGGAGGAGGCGGGCGGGTTGCTGGAGCATCTAAAGCTGCAGCTTACGTTCTGCATGGCGGAAGGCGAAGAAGTGCTGATGACGGAATCGGCGGGACCCGATCCGGACGATTCGAAGCAATCGAGCAGCCTGCTGCTCGAAATCGGCCGGCTTCGTTCGAATATCCACAAGCTCGATCTGTTGGAGTCGTCCATGGATAACGGAAGAATGGACGAGTTCGAGGCGCTGTACGGGGATTTGTTCCGGGTAAGCGTCGGCTTGTTCGCGAGCGAGGAAGGCAAGTGGCTCGGGCTGGAGCTGTTCTCCCACATCTCGGCGTTTTTCTTGACGTACTTGAACAAAAGGAAGCTGATCGGCGAGCTGAAGGGCGAACTGCCGATCGAGCATATTTACGATCCGAATCAGCATGCGGGGCTGGAAGCGATGCTGACGTTTTTCGGAGAGCTTGGCAAGCGGATTGCGGAGCACAACGCCAAGCAGCGGAAGGAGCGCAGCCACGATATCGTCGACCGCGTGCACAGTTATATTCATCAGTTTTTGCACGAGGAGCTGTCCCTGACGAAGCTCGCGGAAATCGTTTATTTGAGCCCTCCATATCTGTCCCGCATGTACAAACAAATTACCGGCCAAGGGCTGCTGGAGTATATTAACGAAACGAGGATACAAAGAGGGAAGCTGCTGCTGAAGCAAACGGACAAAAAAATTCACGACATCGCCTCGGAGGTCGGCTTCGAGTACGCGCCGTATTTTACGAGGCTGTTCCGCAAAAAAACGGGCATGACGCCGCAGGAGTACCGGGAAAGCAGCAAAGGGATGGAGTCGTTATGAAGCGGCTTCGCCGGTTGACGAACGGCTTTGCGCGGCGATGTGCGGCAGGTTTACAAGCAACGGCCATCGAGATCGGCATACGGTATGCCGGTCTCGGTGGCCGTTGCTTGCGGCAGAAAGATAATAAGAAAAAGGGTGTTTGTTTATAACAGATTTTAATGTACATTTGTAACATATATAGCTATAATAATGTTGTAAAACAACATTATTTTGTTTAGGGAGAGTGAGCGCGTTGTCCATGAAGGCCCGATTGAATCGCATGTTCGCGGAGGATGGCAAATGTTTCGATGTTGCGATTGATCATGGTTTGTTTAACGAGTTTTCTTTTTTGGCAGGCATCGAGAACATGGAGTCGGCGATTGCGGCCGTAATTGAAGCCAACCCCGACTGCATCCAGCTGAGTATCGGCCAAGCCCGCATGTATCAACATATTCCCGGCCGGCATAAGCCAGGTCTTGTCCTGCGAACGGATGCCGCCAATATATACGGGTCAGAGCTTCCCTCTTTTCTGTTCAGCGAGGTTATCGACGAGGCGGTGGAGCATGCCGTAAGACTCGACGCGGTCGCGGTATGCGTCAATCTGCTGCTCCTGCCCGGACAGCCTGCGCTGCATCATCAATGCGTCCGGAACGTGTCGCGCCTGAAGGCGGAGTGCGAGCGCTACGGCATGCCGCTGATGGTTGAACCGCTCGTCATGCTTCCCAATGAGCGCAAGGGCGGTTATATGACGGACGGCGACATTCAACGAATCATGGCTCTGGTTCGCCAAGGCGTCGAGCTCGGGGCTGACGTCATTAAAGCCGATCCATGCGATGACGTCACGGAATACGGCCGCGTCATTGAAGCGGCGTCCGGCATCCCGGTTCTCGTGCGCGGCGGCGGGCGAGCTTCCGACGAGGAGATTATGCATCGCACGGCGGAACTGATGAAGCAGGGGGCGTCCGGCATCGTGTACGGCAGAAATGTGATCCAGCATCCGAATCCATCGGGCGTTACCAAGTCGCTGATGGCGATTGTTCATCATCAAGCATCCGCAGAGCAAGCTTTGACCATGTTGGGAGGTACGCCGTCGTGAACAGGAAAGTAATTCGGTTCGGGGTCATTGGCTGCGGCCTGATGGGCAAAGAATTCGCGAGCGCGGTTTCTCGCTGGTGCCATCTCGCCGACATGGGCGCACAGCCGGTCATTACGGCCGTGTGCGACGCCAGCCCGGCAGCCTTGCAATGGTTCACCGACCATGTGCCGAGCGTGAAGTACGCCTATGCGGATTATCGCGAGATGTTGAGCAATCCTGAGATCGAGGCGATTTATTGCGCCGTGCCGCATAACCTCCACGAGAGGATCTATATCGATATTATCGAATCGGGCAAGCATTTGCTGGGTGAGAAGCCGTTCGGCATCGATATCGAGGCGAACCGCGCGATTATGGAGGCCGTTAAGCGCAATCCCCATGTGCTGGTCCGCTGCTCCTCCGAGTTTCCTTTTTTCCCGGGGGCTTACCAGCTTGCGGAGTGGGTGCGGGAAGAAAGGTTCGGCAAGATCATACAAGTGGAAGCCGGCTTCTGGCATTCCAGCGACTTGGACAGGAACAAGCCTATAAATTGGAAACGGAAAATCGCAACGAACGGCGAATACGGCTGCATGGGAGATTTGGGCTTGCATGTGCTCCATCTTCCTTTGCGGTTCGGATGGCGTCCGAGCAACGTTCGCTCTCTCCTTAACAAAGTGTACGATCAAAGGCCCGACAGCCAAGGACGTATGACGGATTGTGAAACTTGGGACAATGCGACCCTGGCTTGCGAAGTGAACAGCGGCGAATCTGGCTCATTTCCGATGCTCTTATCGATGAAACGTATCGCTCCCGGCCATGCCAACACCTGGTTTTTAAGTATACAAGGCACGGACTTTTCGGCGGAGTTCAGCACCAAAGATCCGAAGAGAGTCGCTTCCATGCCCTACACATCCGGAGGAGCGCAAGCCTGGCATGTCGCCGACGTTCCTTACAAGTCGGCGTATGATACGATTACCGGCGGCATCTTCGAGTTTGGCTTTTCGGACTCGATTATGCAGATGTGGGCGGCGTTCTGCGATGAAATCGCGCACGGCAAAACCTCGCAGCCTCTTTATTGCGCGACGCCGGAGGAAGCAGCGGACAGTCATCTGGTGTTCACCGCGGCTCTGGAATCGAACCGGACAGGACGGACCGTAGCGCCGGCTTGGGGGGACTGACATGCCGGGCGCCGAGAAGCAGGTTATTGTAGCCGGGCATATTTGTCTGGATATTATTCCGGACCTTCGCCATACGAATGCCGGCATGACCGGGATGCTGCTGCCGGGCATGCTCGCGGAGGTCGGCCAGGCGGTTCTGGCGACGGGGGGAGTCGTGTCCAATACGGGCATTGCTCTCCACCGTCTGGGAACAGATGTCAAGCTGATGGGAAAGGTAGGGGCGGATCCGTTCGGAGAAGCCATTCTCGGCATTTTGCGCCGTCATGATGCCGGACTAAGCGAGGGGATGATTGTCGCTGAAGGAGAGCACAGTTCCTACTCTATCGTGATCAGTCCGCCGGGAATCGATCGAATATTTCTGCACCATACCGGCACGAACGATACGTTCACGAGCGCTGACGTTACCGCGGACGACCTGAACAATTGCGGTTTGCTTCATTTCGGGTATCCTCCCCTTATGAGACGGATGTACGCTTCGGGCGGCGATGAGCTCCGTCGGCTGTTCTAGGCCGCAAAGAATGCCGGCGCTGCGACGTCGCTTGACCTCGCCATGCCCGACGCTTCGAGCGAAGCCGGCCGCGCGGATTGGGCTTCCATCCTGTCGGCCGTTCTGCCCGACGTAGACATCTTTTTGCCCAGTTTCGAAGAATTGTTGTTTATGCTGGATAGGCCCTTGTATGATAAACTGCGGTCCAGCGGCGATTCCGGCGTGCTGCCGAAGGCGCACGGAGAGCTTCTCGGGCGATTGTCCGGACGTTTGCTCGATATGGGGGTCGCCATAGCGGTAATCAAACTGGGCGAACACGGATTGTATATGAGGACAACCGCCCGGCAGGACCGGTTGAGAGAAATGGGCTGCTGCAAGCCCGAATCGAAGGGCTGGCTGGGCAGGGAATTGTTGGCCCCTTGCTATAAGGCAGCTGCCGTCGGCACGACAGGGGCAGGAGACTGCACAATTGCCGGTTTTCTGCACGGCATGATCCGCGGGGGCGAGCCGCATCATGTTTTGAATGGCGCGGCCGCCGTCGGCGCGTGCAGCGTGGAGAGCGCGGATGCGACCAGCGGAGTGCCGGAATGGCCGGCCGTGGCTCGACGCATGAAGGCGGAGTGGGAGCGCATGCCGCATCGGCTGCGGCTCCCCGCATGGACTTGGAATCATAAGCTGCAACTGTGGATTGGACCGAATGATGGCGGAAGGAGAGAGACGGAATGAAACGCGAAGAGATGAGAAGAGCGAAGCAAGGAGCGGTCGGTCTTTTTGCAAAAGCCGGCATCAAGCTTACCCCGGAAGAGGAGGAAAAGATCGAAATCGCCGAGTTCGGCCTAAACGATTGGGACAGGCAAGGTCTTGCGATCGTCACCTATGTCAATACGGAGCGCTATTGCGCCAAAGAGCTTGTCCTTCTCCCCAATCAAACCTGCCCGGAGCACAGGCATCCGCCTGTAGGGGACGATCCGGGCAAGATGGAGACATTCCGGTGCCGGTACGGCACGGTCTATCTGTACGTGGAAGGGGAGCCTTCGGCCGGCCGGACCGCCGCATTGCCGCCGGGCAGCGAGGCAGGATACACGGTCTTTCGGGAAATCGTGCTGCGTCCCGGCGAGCAGTTTACGATTCCTCCCGGGATGCTGCATTGGTTCCAAGCCGGTGAGGAAGGCGCCGTCATCTCGGAGTTCTCCAGTACCAGCAGAGATGAGTTCGATTGCTTCACGGACAACCGGATCGTCCGCGTGCCTCCGGCCGAAGAAGACGACCGGCAGGCCGCAGCCGCGCCGGACGTCTAAGGCCATGACGTCAAAGTTGCGAAAACGAAAGAAAGAAGCTATGATCAACAACAATGAAGAACATTTCCAAAATCTCACGATAGGAGCCGATGAACGCCATGAGTCTTAACGCCAGGCAGCAGCAAATACTTGACCGCGTGCAGGCTCGGGGAGAGCTGAAAATAAGCGAACTCAAGCAGCTGTTCGACGTCACGGAGATGACGATCCGGCGTGATTTGGAGAAGCTGGAGCAACAAGGCAGCGTTCGCCGCACCTTCGGAGGCGTCGTCTGGATCGGCAAAGACGTCGCTCTTCAGGAACGGTCTGTCATCAGGATGGAAGAGAAAGCCCGAATCGGGGCTCAGGCGGCTAAGCTTATCCTTCCGGGACAGTCCATATTCATGGATGGAGGCACTACGACGCTGCAAATTGCAAGGAGCATAGAGCCGAATCTCGAAGTGACCGTCGTAACCAATGCGCTTAATGTGGCGCAGGAGCTGCAGCACAAAGGCATATCGGTCATCGTCGTCGGAGGTTGGCTTCGGAAGAGCACGAGTTCGATGGTAGGATCTATGGCAATGGAAATGATCTCCAGAATGGCCTTCGACCGCACCTTCCTGGGCGCTTCCGGATTGACGGGGGAGCATGGCTTCAGCAATACCAATATGGAAGAAGCGGAACTGAAAAGGCTTGCGGTCAAACAGTCGAAGGAAACGTACGTCGTGATGGACCACAGCAAATTCGGCAGCCGCTCGCTCTTCTCGTTTGCAAATCTCGATCAAGTGAATCATCTTATCACGAGCCGCTTGCCTTCCGGCGATTTGCTGGAAAGCTGCAGGCAAGCCGGCATTCAGCTTATACTGGCGGAACCGGATGGGCGGCAATAACCAGACGGAATACCCGGGCCGGCCTGGAGCAGGCGGCGAGAACGGACATCTGCTGCAGGCCGGCGGCTAATCCGACTCCCGTCAGCCGAAGCCTGCTGCAAACCGGTTAATAATGCGCAATGATCTTAATAAAGTGCTATATCTTCTTTTTTCGGAGCAGTCCTATACTTAGTATTAGCCCGAATCCAAAAGACGGAAAATCGATCGAAGCCATTGTTGTATACGCTTTCATGAATATTCCATATCCTTCTGACTGGAGGTATCGATTGTGTACAAGGTGATCATTGTGGAGGATGAGATGCTCGTACGGATGGGATTGCTCAATTCGGTCGATTGGGCCTCTTATCACATGGAGGTTGCAGCCGATTTGCCGGACGGGCTGGAAGCATGGGAATATTGCCTGAGAGAAGGATGCCCCGACCTGATCATTACGGATATCCGCATGCCGCAGATGGACGGGATGCAGCTGATCGAGAACGTTCGCCGCCGAAGCAAAGATACTCGAATCGTCGTGCTTACCTGTCTCGAGGAATTCGAGCTTGTACGAAAGGCGATGTCGCTTGGCGTGTCCAACTACATTCTTAAGCTTACGATGACCAAAGAAGAGATCGGTTCGGTGCTCGAAGGAATGAAGGCGGAGCTGGACTCCCGCCGCCGCGTTCAGCCGCCGGATCCCCGCGTGACGGTGAATCTGGAGCTGATCAAGGAGAAATATGTGATGGACTTTCTTTTTTACGGCATTTATTCCGTGGAGGAGTTCGAGAAATTCGCCGTGCAATGCGGGCTGCGGCTGTCGCCGGTGCGCATGGCGGTTTGTACGATGGAAGTGGACGGTTACGCCGCGCTTAAGGAGCGGTTCCACGACGAGCAAGGTCATTTGATCAAGATGACGCTGCTCAACATTTTGCAGGAGATTACGACGAATTACCGCGGAGAAGCCATTTATCTGGACGCGAGACACTACCTGCTCTTGTTCAGCTTCGAGGATCTCGTCTCCGAGCATGCGATCCGGCAGGAAATACAGGCGTGCACAAGCTCGATTCAGGATGCGATCCGCTCCTGCTACAACTCTACGGTGTCTTTTGGCATCAGCGGCGTGCAGAGCGGCTACAAGTCGCTGCGCAAGCTTTATTTCGAATCCGTTAGAGCGCTCGACAAAAAGTTTGCCGTCGGACCGGGCTTCTGCCACAGGCTTGAAGATCCTGTGGATTTCAGCGGCGCACTGCCGCTGGTGGAGAAGCTTCGCGCCGCCGCCGACCTTCGCCAGCTGCTCAGTCCCGCCAAGGAGAAGGAATTCGACGGGCATATCGAGCGGTTGACGGCGGCTTTGCCGGGCGGAAGGAAGCCGGTCCTGGTCGTGCTGTATCCGCTCGTTCAATGGGTCTGCACCGCCGTCTACGAGCATTCGGAAGGCGAGAAGGCGATGCTGCTGCAAATTACGGACGCCTTGGACCGATGTGATACCCTTCCCGAGCTGCTGGAACAGACAATCGGATTTATCGGCCGCGCCGTTGAACGGTCACGATCTTCGCTCCCCTTGAATATGGACATTTCCAAAGCGATTCAATATATCAAAACCCATTACGACCAGGACATTACTCTGCAGCAGGTGGCCGACCATGTGCATTTGAGCCTCGGATATTTGAGCAATCTGTTCAAGCGGGAGCTGGACATTACATTTGTGGAATATTTGACCCAATACCGGATCGAACGGGCGAAGGAGCTGCTGCTGCAAACCCGTCTAAAGTCGTACGACATCGCGGTGAAAGTAGGCTTTTCCCCGGAATATACGTATTTCAGCAAGGTGTTCAAGAAGCAGACCGGGCTTGGTCCGAACGAATACCGCAGAAAGGCGCTGGCAAGAGAAAGAGGCGGAGCATGAGAACGAAAGGGCGGTTTCGGCAGCTGGGAACGCAGCTGATTCTCTTTCATACGGCGATCAGTCTTTTGGTGCTTTTGGCCGCATCGTACTTCATTTATACGTTTATGCTGAACGTCTTCAAAGAAAGCAACGAGCGCCTGCTGCTCCAGCAATTTCAGCAGCTCGACCATCATGTGGACGGATTGCTGGGCGACGTCGACTCGTTATCCAAGCTGTTTCTGACGGATGCGAACGTGCAAGGGTTTCTCGGCTATACGCCGGAACGCGGGGAGAGCGAGTTTCTCGAATTGAAGAAATCTGTTCATTCGACGATTGAGACCTATGTGAGGAGCTACGATTTCATCGACTCGATCTATATCGTCGGGGAATCGTACGGCGCGGCAGGGGGAGACGACAATACGACGCTGGTCCATTGGACCAAAGACTGGCTGCGGGATTTTCTCGTTTCCGGCCTGTTTGTCGGCGCGCACCGCTCCTTCCCGGCCATGGTGGTCGAAGGCGGCATCCGCAAAGCCGCATACAACCCTTATTTAACGGATTCCGGCGACGGCACGGTCATCAGCCTGGCGCGGGGCATCCGGCCGCTCTACGAATCCATGACCAGCGCGGTGCTGATCATGAACGTAGACGAACGGTATTTGTCCTCCATCTATTCGGCCTCGGAGAGCGCCGCGGAAGGTTATATGTATATTGTAGACGAGCGGGGCGTCATCATTTCGAGCGATCGGCCGGAGGATATCGGGTCGCAGAGCGTCTATCATCCGTTTGCGGCAGGCGCGGACGATTACGGAAGCTTGGAGCTGGAGCGGGATGACGCATCCGTACAGGCCGTATATTATCGCTTAAGCGGCACGAACTGGTATATGATCAAGGAAATACCGCTCGGCATCTATTCGGAGCAGATCCGTTCGGCGCAGCTTTTTCTCGGGACCGTCATTTCCTCCAGCTTGATCGCTATGCTCGTCATCACCCATTTCTGGCTAAAGCGAATGGTCCGGCCGCTGCGCGTCCTGGCCCACAAGATGAAAGACATGAGCCGCGGGGAGCTGGGCATTACTTACGCCAAGATTCCGAACAATGAATTCGGCATGGTGATTCGGCGATTCAACGAAATGTCGCTCAGCATCGTCGAGCTGCTTCAAAAAAACAATGATATCCAGGAGCAGCGGCGGCAGCTGGAAATCGAGGCGCTGCAAAACCAGATCAATCCGCATTTTCTCTACAACACGCTTACCATGATTCGCTGGATGGCCGAAAGCTTCAAGGCGGAGCCGGTGGTGAACAGCGTGCTGGCGCTCGGGAATATGCTGCGGCCCGCCTTCGCGAGCAAGGAAGCCGTCTGCACCTTGCGGGACGAGCTGAGTTATCTTGAAAACTATATCAAAATCGTCAATTGGCGTTTCAATCATCTTGTCCGATTTACGATAAACGTAGAGGATAGCTGCCTGGATCTGATAATTCCGCGCTTTATATTGCAGCCGCTGGTCGAGAATGCCGTCGCTTCCGGCAAACAGAAGGAGGGAATCGATATCCGGGTTTGCGTGTCCGAGGAGGACGGCGATGCGATCATATCGGTCGTCGATTCGGGAGCCGGCATCTCACCGGAGCAGATGGAACGGCTGAACGAGCGGCTGCGCCGCGGAGACGAGCGCACCGGCTTGAAAGCAGACGGCCACGGCATCGGACTTTATAACGTAAACAAGCGGATCAAGCTGAATTACGGCGGGGAGCCGTACGGCGTAAGTCTGGCCGGGCGAGCCGAAGGCACGGAAGTAAGGGTGCGGCTTCCGAAGCAGATGTAAGTCCGGGGACGTTCGATGTCTTGCAAGTCAAGATCGCGCGCCGACAACTTCGAAGGAAAGGAAGGAGATCGGGATGAAAAGGCTGAAGTTCGCAGGCTTGCCGCTGCTAGTCGCCGTCGCGCTGCTGCTGTCGTCCTGCACGGGAAGCGGCCATCCTGCCGCGCAAACGCCGCAGCCCGCGGAGCGGGAGAACGCGCCGCACGGCATGGAGGAGGAGATCGTCACGCTCAAAGTGCTGATCATCGAGCAGAATGTCAAGTGGAACGAATTCCCCGGGCATGCGGTCGCAGAAGAAATCGAACGGAAGCTCGGAGTGCGTATCGAGTTCGTCACCGTCGACGAGGACGGCTTCAATATGCGTCTGGTCAGCGGGGATTTGCCGGATATCGTGCGAAGCGAGCCGTCCAAATACGGCAAGCAGCTGATCGAAGGCGGTCTGATCATCCCGATGGATTCGATGCTGGAGCCGTATGGGCAGGACATTGCGGCGAACATTCCGTCCGTGGTGGAATACAGCAGAAGCAAGTGGAGCGCGGGCCGCGGCCAGCTGTTTTTTTTGCCTCCGCAGGTGCAGCCGGAAGCAAGTCCCGAATATCCTCCTCTGACGATCGGCCCGACAATCCGGTGGGATTATTATAAGGAAATTGGCGCGCCGGAGTTTCATACGCCGGATGAGCTGCTCGACGTGCTGGAGCTGATCGTCAAGAAGTTTCCGGAGACGCCGGAAGGGTTGCCGACGTTCGGCGTCTCGATGTGGCAGGATTGGGGGTTGTGGCCGTATGTCGTTCCGTTTGCCTGGTATACGATGCAGGCCGGCGGGAACAGCGAGCTTATGGTTAGAACGCTGGGCGAGCCTCAATACGAAAATATTTTGACCGAAGAAGATTCCGCTTATTGGGTTGCGATGGATTTCTATTCTAAAGCTCAGCGCCGCGGATTGCTCGATCCCGACGCTCTGACGATGAAGCAGAAGGATTATATGGCCAAAGCGTCGGCGGGGCAGCTGGCGATCGGTCCGGCGATTTGGGCAATGGGAGATTTCAACTCGAAGCATGCAAAGGAGGGCAAAGGTTATATCGTCCTGCCTGCGGGCAAGCGGGCCTGGAGCGGAGGAGCGACGCCTTACGGCTGGTCGGGCAAAAGTTATGCGATCACCAGAGGATCGAAGCATCCCGAGAAGGCGATGCAGCTTCTGAATTACCTCTATTCCTACGAGGGAGTCCGAACGCTTTACAACGGAATCGAACGCGTTCACTGGGAATTCCGGGACGGAGTGCCGAAGATCAAGGACGAAACGTTCCAGCTGAAGCATGAAGGGGGGACGGACTGGGACGCCGCCGGGATCGCCATGGAATTGAACATGATCGGACTTGGCGGAAGCGTGCTGGATCCCGCGACCGGGACGCCGCTCGATTTGTTTCAAACGCCGGAAGCGCTGGTCAAGGGAGCCAGCGAGCTGGAGAAGGACTTCAGCCGGCATTATGGCGGCCTGCATCCGGGCGACGTGCTGCGAAAGTTTATCGAGGAAGGCAAGCTGGTCGATTCGAATACGGTTTGGGGGAGCGGCCCGGCGGACCAGACGGCCGATGAAGGCGAGGCGAAGCCGGAGAACAATGCGGGAGGGACGGACGAGATTCCCGCATCGATGCTGAAGATCGAAGCGCAGCTGAAGGAGCTGGCTTCCGGCTATGCGATCAAGCTCATTTACGCGAAGGACGACAAGGAGTTTCACCGGTTAAAGCAGGAAGCGCTCCGGAGGTTCAAGGAGGCCGGCGCGGATGAGTTTACGGCCTTTTATACCGGGAGCGGCAACGGCAATCGCGCGGAGCTGCCTTAGACGACAGGCTTGCGGTTCATGACAATTCAAGCATCCTTTGCGAAATCGGTCCAAGCGGGATCGGCGATAAGCCGGTCCTTTTTTATTTTTGGCGGACGGTTGCGGACTTGTCTGGAAGCGTTTTCGTAAAATATGGCAACCGGACGCAAAATGTTTCAACCTTCCGTTCCGGGGTTCATGAAAAACGTTCAAATTGTCCGCATATCGTTCATTCCGGCCGGCCGCTTTCGCATAATAAAAGAGCAACCATGTTTCGCTGAATTCGAAAGGACACGATCTTGAAGATGGGGGAGACGCGAAATGAAAAGCTGGAAAAGAATCGCCATGCTGCTGCTTGTATTTACTTTGACCTTCGCCTTGGCGGCGTGCAGCGGCGGCAGCGGAGGCAGCGGCGGCGACACGCAAACGACCGCTGAGCCGGAAAGCACACAGGGGAGCGAGGAAGGAAATAAGGAGGATGATCCGGTCGAAGAAGAAGATCCGATGGCCGATCTCGATCTCGGCGGGATGACGATCAAGTTCGCCGCATGGTGGGATGCCACGCCGCAGCCTACGACGCCGGAAAATCAGCAAATTATCGATAATATCGCGATGCTTGAAGAGAAGCATAACTTCAAGGTTCAATACGAAACGGTCAACTACGACCAGATTGCCAAGTCGTTTACCGACTCGACGCTGGCCGGCGATCCGTTCGCCCACTTCGTCCGGCTGGAGCGCCGCTGGTTCGTTCCGACCGCGGTGAACAAGGGGCTTGTGCTGCCGGTGAGCGACTACGTCGACGTGCGCAGCTCCGAAATGGCGTTCGGCGACGAAGCGGCCATCAACGGCGGATCGTTCAACGGCAAGGTGTACGGGATGGCCGCGGACGTTGGCGGCACGGGGTTGTACTACAATCGGGGCCTGTTGAACGAGCTTGGCCTGACCGACCCGCACGAATTGATCAAGCAGGGCGTCTGGACATGGGATACGTTCATGGACATGGCCAAGAAGGCTACGGTGGACAGCAATAACGACGGCACGCCGGACACTTGGGGCGTCGTAGCGAAGGATGAGGATTTGCTGGGCATCCTGGTCGCATCCAACGACAGCATGCTGGTCGATCTGGCCGAGGGCAAGGAGATGCTGTCGGATCCGAAGACGCAGGAGGCGTTCGAATTTTATCAAGCGCTGTTCACGAATAAGGTCATTCGCCCGAACGTGGAGTGGAGCGACTACATCAACTTCTATGCCGAAGGCAACGTGCTGTTCTTCCCCGGCGCGAACTGGGAAGCGGGCCGCGTGAAGGAGCAGCTGGCCGAGAAGGACTTCGGCTACGTGCCGTTCCCGATCGGACCGCAAGCCGACGACTTCCGCTCGTTCAACGCCCAGATGAATATGTGGGTCATGCCGAGCAATGTGGAAAATCCGGAAGAGCTGCTGTATATTTTCAAGAAAATCTACGACGTCGTCAGCACGGAGGAATTCCCGGGCCAGAACGGTTACGAGCTGCATTTCAATCACGAGGAAGACATTTTATCGGCGAAGCTGAACCGGGAAAACGTGCGGGTATTCGACCATAAAGCCGTGCCGAACTATCCGGATTTCGGCATTATGGACGATTTGAGAAAAAATAATGTGCCTCCGGCGACGGTTGTGGAAACGTACAAGGGACAGGTGCAAGCGGCGATCGACGAGTTGTTGGGCCAGTAAGGATATCGGGCATCATCCCCATCGCAGGATGGGGATGATCCCGTTTCGGCGTGACGGGAAATGGACGCAAGGGAGGCGGCGATGTTGTTGAAACGCTATACGGCGCGAATGCTGTACTACTTAATCGGCGCTTCGCTCCTAGGTTTGGGGTATATCGGGTTGAACGGCTCGGGGAACACCGTGACCATCCAGCCGCTGCCCAATCTGGAAGGGGCGGCGTCGTTCAAGGCGGACGGCTATTCGGGCTACCTGGCGGCTCACGCGGATGCGAAGAGGCCGCCTGTGGAATTGATCATCGAAGGCGAAGAATACAAGAAGGCGGACGGCGCGCCTCTTGAAATATGGGAAGGCTACGCGGGAGCGGACGGCGCTGCGGTGTTAACCGGCGAAAGCGGCTCCGTCGAGTGGACATTCCATGTGGAGCAGGCGGGGTTGTACAACATCGCCGTCCGCTATTATCCGATTGAGGGCAAGAGCTCGGAGATCGAGCGGGAGCTTCGGATCGATGGGGAAGTTCCTTTCAAAGGCGCCGACGCGCTCATCTTCGACAGGGTATGGGCCAACGAATTGGAGGAGTTCAAGCGGGACAACCGGGGCAACGAGCTCCGGCCAAGGCAGGTGGAAGCGCCCAGATGGCTGACGGCGCCGCTGCGGGACCAAGAAGGCTTTCATGCCGAGCCGTATCGATTTTATTTGTCGGAAGGTGAGCATGCGCTGACGCTTTCCTCGCTGCGGGAACCGATGCTGATCGATTATGTGAAGCTGTATCAAGAGCCGACGGTGCCTGCCTACTCCGAGGTGCAAGCGGAATACGAACGGCTGGGGCTTCAGCCGGCGAAGGACGCCTTCGTCAAGATTCAAGGCGAGCATGCGTACGCCAAGTCCTCGCCCATGCTGAGCCCGCAGACGGACCATACGAGCCCCGGCACCGAGCCTTACGACGCGGTTGAGATCCGAATGAATACGATCGGCGGCAACAACTGGCGTTTGCCGGGGCAATGGATCGCTTGGGAAGTCGAGGTGCCGGAGGACGGCTTGTACAAGGTTGCCTTCAAGGTGAAGCAAAATTTGCTGCGGGGCGTTTATTCCAACCGCAGGCTTACCATTGACGGGCAAGTGCCTTTCGCGGAGGCGGAGAACATTTCGTTCCGCTACGATTCGGATTGGCAAATGAGCGTGCTCGGCGACGAACGGGAGCCGTATTACGTGTATTTGACCAAAGGGAAGCACGAGATCAAGCTCGAAGTGCGCCTCGGCGATATGGCGGAACTGGTCAGCACGGTAGAATCAAGCGTGCTGGAGCTCAATGCGATGTACCGCAAAATATTGACGATCACCTCGGCGACGCCGGATCCGTTCCGCGATTACCGTCTGGAAGCGCGGATTCCGGAGATGACGGAGGTGTTCGAGCGGCAGAGCCGCATCCTGTATACGGTCAGCGCGATGCTGCAAGAGAAAACCGGGGAGAAGAGCGACAAGACCGCCGTACTGAACACGATGGCAATCCAGCTGAAGGAGATGGCGGAGCATCCCGAGACGGTGGCAAAGCGGCTCAAGCAATATTTGACGAACACCGGCGCGCTGGGCACGTGGGTATTGTCCGTGCGTGAAATGCCGCTGGAGGTGGACTACCTGGTCGTCGCTTCTCCTGAACGGGAGCTGCCGGAGGCGAGCGCGTCCTGGCGGGCGAAGGCCGTCCATGAGATCAGCTCTTATGTCTATTCGTATATGACGGATTACAATTCCATCGGCGATATTTCGGATGAAAGCAAAAGCGTAACCGTATGGATCGGAACGGGCCGCGATCAGGCGCAGGTGCTCAAGGCGATGATCGACGATACGTTTACGCCCGAGTCGAACATCGAGGTCAATTTGAAGCTGGTAAACATGGATGTGCTGCTGCCGGCGTCGCTCAGCGGCGAAGGACCGGACGTCGCCATGCAGATCGGCAACAATGTACCGGTCAACTACGGGATGCGGAACGCGGCCGCCGATCTGACGCAGTTCCCGGATTATGAAGAGGTGGCGAGCCGGTTCCGCGACAGCGCGCTCGTGCCGTACACGTTCAACGGCAGCGTGTATGCGCTTCCGGAGCAGCAAATCTTCAGCATGCTGTTTTACCGCAAGGACATTCTCGCGGAGATGGGGCTCGACGTGCCGGACACGTGGGACGATGTCTACAACATGATTCCCGAGCTGCAAAAAAAGCACATGCAGTTTGCGCTGCCGATTGAAGACCCGAACAATCCGACGGTCAGCCTGGCTCCCAATCCGGCCTATTCGATGCTCCTATATCAGCAAGACGGGGAATTTTACGAGGGCGAAGGATTGGCAAGCCGCTTCGACAGCGAAGTGGCGATGAACGCCTTCAAGCAATGGACGGAGTTCTACACCAGCTACAAATTCCCGGTACAGTTCGACTTTGCCAACCGGTTCCGCGTAGGCGAGATGCCGATCGGGATTGCAGATTATACGATGTACAACCTGCTCAGCGTATTTGCCCCGGAAATTCGCGGGCTGTGGGGATTTATGGTCGTCCCCGGCACGCCGCAGGAGGACGGGACGATCCGGCGCGACGCGGCGTCCGACGGGACGGCGGTGCTGATGCTGGAGGGCTCGCAGCGCAAGGAGGAAGCCTGGGCATTTATGAAGTGGTGGACGAGCAAAGAGACGCAGGTGCGCTTCGGCCGCGAGATGGAAGGGCTGATGGGCGCGGCGGCGCGTTATCCGACCGCGAACATCGAGGCGCTGAAGGAGCTGCCTTGGCCGGTCGAGGATTACCGCAGACTCGAGGAGCAATGGACCTATGTCCGCGGAATTCCGGAGGTGCCCGGCGGATACTTTACGGGCCGCCATCTGAACAACGCTTTCCGGACGGTCGTCAATGAGGGGCGCAATCCGCGCGAAACGTTGTACGATTACGTGCTCAAGATCAACCAAGAAATCGATGTGAAGCGCAAAGAATTCAATCTTTCCGACTGAAGGGGGTGAGCCGATTGCCGGCAACCAGCCATATTGAACCGACCGCCAGACCCCTGGAAACGCCTAATCCGGAACGCAGGAGCAAATCGAAGCTTCGGGAGCTGAAAAGGAGCGCCGTCCGGCACAAGCATGCCTATGTGCTGATGTCGCCTTTTATGCTGCTGTTCGGGCTGTTCACCGTATTGCCCGTAATTTTGTCCTTGATCATCAGCTTTACTTACTTCAACATGCTCGAATTTCCCCGCTGGGTCGGATGGGACAATTACAGCCGCCTGTTTCTGAAGGATGACATCTTCCTGATCGCGGTCAAAAATTTCTGTTCGCCGCGATTACCGGGCCGCTCAGCTACCTGGCCTGCTTTGTCTTCGCCTGGGTCATCAACGAGCTGTCGCCGCGGATCCGGGCGCTGATGACCCTGGTCTTTTACGCGCCGTCGATCTCGGGCAATGTGTTTTTTATTTGGCTCATTATTTTCTCGGGGGACAGCTACGGCTACGCCAACGGCTTCCTGATGAAGATCGGGCTTATCCTTGAGCCGATCATATGGCTGCAGGATCAGCGCTATGTGTTGTGGATCGTCATTTTTGTCCAGCTGTGGCTCAGTCTGGGCACGGGCTTCCTCGCTTTTATCGCCGGCTTGCAGTCGATCGACCGGACGCTGTTCGAAGCCGGAGCCGTGGACGGGGTTCGCAATCGCTGGCAGGAGCTGTGGTATATAACGCTGCCGTCTATGCGGCCGCAGCTGCTGTTCGGCGCGGTCATCCAGATTACGACCTCGTTCGCGGTGGCCGAAGTATCGACGGCGATTGCCGGCTTCCCCAGCGTCAACTACGCGGCGCATACGATCGTCACGCATTTGCTCGACTACGGGACGATCCGTTTCGAAATGGGGTACGCGTCGGCGATCGCGACCGTGCTGTTTATGATCATGGTCGGGTCCAATCTGATTATTCAAAAACTGTTGCGGAAGGTGGGCGAGTAGACGGATGGGCAAAGCGATATCGTTGCGACGCGAAAACAAGATCAACCGCTCGCTGCTCGGCGACCTCACGTTGTTTTTGATGCTGGGAATATTCGGGGCCTTTATGGCGCTGCCGCTCGTCTTTGTCATCAGCAACGCCTTCAAGCCGCTTGACGAGCTGTTCCTGTTCCCGCCGAGGTTCTTCGTCAGCAACCCGACCTTGTTGAACTTCTCGGACTTGTTTCATCTGATGGCAAGCTCGTGGGTGCCGTTCTCGAGATACGTCTCGAATACGGTATTCATTACGCTTGTCGGCACGGTCGGACACGTCATCTTCGCCTCGGCGGCGGCTTATCCGCTGGCCAAGATGCGGTTCCCCGGCTCCCGGATTCTGTTCACGGTAGTCGTGCTGTCGCTAATGTTCTCTCCGAAGGTGACGGCGATTCCGAACTATATGATCATGTCGTGGCTCGGCTGGATCGATTCGTTCTCCGCGATCATTATTCCGGCCTTCGCTTCCTCGCTGGGGCTGTACCTGATGAAGCAGTTCATGGAGCAGATTCCCGACGCGCTGCTCGAGGCGGCCAAGATCGACGGGGCCAGCGAATACCGCATCTTCTGGCAAATTGTAATGCCCCTCGTCAAGCCGGCTTGGCTGACGCTCATGATCCTGCTGTTCCAGATGCTTTGGGGCACGGACGGGGGCAATTTCATCTACAGCGAGCAATTGAAGACGATGAACTACGCCTTAGGCCAGATTGTCCAGGGCGGGATCGCCCGTGCCGGCGCGGGTGCGGCCGTAGGACTCCTTCTGTTGTCCGTGCCGATTACGCTGTTCGTGGTGACGCAGAGCAAAATTATCGAGACGATGGCGTCCTCCGGGATGAAGGATTAGGGGGGCGTATGAGATGAAACGTTATTTCATGGCATGTATACTCGCAGTCGTATTACTGACTTCCTTCGAGGTGCCGGGGGCACGGGCCGAGGGGCCGTATGCGGGCTATAACTACTCTTATTGGGGAGAGCCGGTGCCCTCTCCGCTCGCTTACGTTCCCAAACGCGCCATTACCGGCGAGCAGTTGGGTATCGGAGGGTTCAAAAATCCGCAGGATGTGTTTGTCGCCGGCGACGGGTACGTTTATATTCTCGATTCGGGGAACGGCCGAATTGTCGTGCTCGATCCCGAGCTGTCGTTCGCAAGACAGTTTCAAGGCTTCGTCAGAGACGGGAAGCGGGAAAGCTTCAACAAGCCGCAAGGGCTGTTCGTCACGAATGAAGGAGCCATATATGTAGCGGATACGGAAAACGGAAGGGTGGTCGAGCTCGATGCGGAGGGCCGGTTCGTACGCGAGATCGGGGCGCCCGAAGCGGACGTGCTGAGCGAAGGCTTCCGGTATTTCCCGCAGAAGATCGCGCTGGATAAGGCCAAACGCATTTATGTCGCCGGGCGCGGGGTGTTCGACGGCATCATTCAGTTCAGCGCCGGCGGCGAGTTTGAGACCTTCCTCGGGGCGAACCGCGTCCGTTTCAATCCGGTCGACTATTTCTGGAAAAGCATTTCCACTAAGGAACAAAGAGCGCAGATGATACAGTTCGTCCCGATCGAATACAACAACTTCGACATCGACGACACCGGGTTCATCTATGCGACCAGCGCCGGCGAGCGCTCGGATGCGCCGATCAAACGATTGAACCCGAGCGGACAGGAAGTGCTGCGGCGCCAAGGTTATTTTCCGATTACGGGGGAACTCGCTTATCCGCCGGCAGGGGAACAGGCCGGCCCGTCCCAGTTTATCGACGTCGATGTGTCCGGCAACGGGATGTACAGCGTGCTCGACGGCAAGCGCGGCCGGGTGTTTACGTACGATGAGGACGGCAACCTGCTATACATCTACGGACTGCTTGGCAATCAGGTGGGCACGTTTAAAAAACCGGTGGCCATCGAGCACGCGGGCGGCCGCCCGCTTGTGCTGGACGGGGCGCTCAACCAGCTGACGGTATTCGCCCCGACCCGGTTCGGCACGCTGATCAATGAGGCGGCGGCGTTCCACTATATCGGGGACGAGGCTCGATCGGCCGAAAGATGGCAGGAGGTCGTCCGGCTCAATGCCAATTATGAAATCGCTTATATCGGCATCGGCAAAGCTCTTCTCCGTCAAGGGGAGAACAAGGAAGCGGCCCGATATTTCGAGCTGGGGATGAGCCGGGAATATTATTCCAAGGCGTTTCAGCGATATCGGCAGGAGGTGCTGGAGCGGCATTTCGGCGCTATCATGATCGGACTGCTTGCCGCCGCGGCGGCGGCCGCAGCCGTCTGGACAGCGGCGAAGCGACGGCGCCGCAGGTCGGGGAACGGACAGTATGTCCGCGAGCGCGGCCCGATTGCCTTTATCTTTCATATTATCTTTCATCCGTTCGACGGCTTCTGGGAGCTGAAGTATGAAGGCAAGGCCAGAATGTCCATTGCGATGGCGATTCTGCTGCTTGTCGTTGCGGTGATGGCGCTGCAGGCGCAATACGCCGGCTTTGTCGTCAATCACAACAACCCGCTGTGGCTGAACAGCCTCGACCAGGTGCAATACGTGCTTCTTCCTTTCTTTTTATGGTGCGTCGCCAACTGGTCGCTCACGACGTTGATGGACGGGGAAGGGAAGTTCAAGGAGATAGTGATTGCCGCGGCGTATGCCTTGACTCCGATCTTGCTTATCTATGTGCCGACGACGATCTGGAGCAATTTCATGACGGTGGAGGAGAGCGCTTTCTATTACTTGCTCAATTCGATCGCGATGGTCTGGTTCCTTTTCCTGTTCTTCGTCGGTACGATGACCATTCATCAATATAGCGTCGTCAAGACGGTCGTCACGATCTTCCTCACGATTCTTGCGATGGGCTTCATCATTTTCCTGGCTATGCTCTTCTTTAGCCTGATGCAGCAAATTTACTCATTTGTCCATACGATCTATACCGAGTTTGTCTACAGGACCTAGAGGGGGTGACAACCGAGATGAGAACAACAAGGATGACCTGGCTGGTCGTTGCGGCCGTTTGCGCTGCATGTCTGACGGCGTACGCCGCGAGCCGGTCGGGCGCCGGATTGGACGGCAGGACGGCCGCAGCCTTGCTCGAGCTTCGCAGCGAAGAGGCGGCGGTCATTCCGCAGGAAGCGGCCGCATCCATGCCCGCCGAACCGGTCGAGGGGATGGAAGGCGTCGCGGCGAGCGACCAGCTTGCTTTATATATCGACAAGACGACGGCGGAAATCGCCGTGCGTGATCTGGCGAGCGGGCGTTTGTGGTATTCCAATCCTCCGGACCGCGAGCAGGACCCGCTGGCGACAGGCATTAACAAAGAGAAGCTGTCCGCGCAAATGTCCATTGTCTATGAAAATCATACGCTGCAAGCGTACAGCATGAATTCCTATTCGGACAGCGTCAAGCACGGTCAAGTCGAATACGATTCGATTCCGAACGGCATTAAAGTCACGTATACGTTCGGCAAAGCCGAAGGCGGATTCGACGCGCTTCCCAAGGCGATGAGCGCGGAGCGCTACGAGCAACTCATTCTGGCCAAAGCCGAAGAGGAATACGGACGTTACTTGACGCGGGCCTATAAGCTGAATGCGGAGACCGGCGTCTATGAACGAATCGATATAGCGCTGTCGGGCATCGTTCTCGAGCGGGTTCAGGCGGCTTTCAAGCACGCGGGTTATACGGCCGAGGACCTCGCGGCGGACAATGAAGAGAACGGCGGCCCCGATGCCTCCGAAGAGCGAAAGGTGTTCAAGGCTTCGATCGAGTATATCGTCGACGGACCGGAGCTCATCGTGCGGGTGCCGACGGCGGAGATCGAATATCCGGCTTCTTTTCCGATTACGCAGGTGACGGTCCTGGACTACTTCGGCGCCGGCGGAGCGCAGGACGAGGGCTACATGCTCGTTCCGGACGGATCCGGAAGCCTGATCCGCTTCAACAACGGCAAGGTGGACAGCGACGCCTTTTTCAAGCCGGTCTACGGCGCGAACGAGGTCAAAGTGCAGCGCACCAAGTCTACTTACGACCAATCGGCGAGGCTGCCGGTATTCGGAATGAGAAATAACGGCCAGGCTTTCTTCGCCATGATCGAACAGGGCGATGCCGTGGCCACCATTCGCGCGGACATCGGGGGCAAAGTGCATTCCTACAACTATGTGTATCCGCAGTTCGAGCTGCTCGCCCAGGATTACATTCAGATCAACGCGTCCGCGAAGGCGGGCCAGGTCGCCATTTCTTCTAACGTGCAGATCCCGGTCTATCAGCCGGAAAGGATGAGCACGGACTTCACGATCCGCTACGCTTTCCTGAGCGGCGAAGAGGCGGGCTATGCCGGGATGGCCCGCTACTATCAGCAGCGACTGGTCCGGCAGGGCGTGCTTGACAAGCTGGAGCGGCAGGAGGAATTGCCGTTTTTCCTGGAACTGGCGGGCAATATTCCGAAGCGCCAATCGTTCCTGGGCGTTCCTTACGAAGACTTGCAGCCTTTGACGACGTTCGAGCAAGCGCAGGAAATAATCGAAGCGATTAAGGAAGGCGGCGTGCATGCGATCAAGCTCCGCTACCTCGGCTGGTTCAACGGCGGCGTCAACCATGACCTCCCGGTGAAAGTAAAGCCGGACGACGAGCTCGGCGGCCGTAAAGGGCTGGAGAAGCTGGCGGCCTACGCCAGGCAGGAAGGCATCGCGCTGTATCCGGACGCAGCTCTGACTTACGCGTTTCCGGACTCGCGGGGCTTCAGTCCGTCCAAGCATGCCGCCCGCTATCTGACCAAGAAGCCGGCGCTCATCTACCCGTACAATCCGGCTACGTTCCGGCGCGACCCCGAGCTGCTTTACGCTCCGTATTATGTGCTGTCGACCCGGCTGCTGCCGGAGGTCGTCGGCAAGTTCGTCCAATCGTACCGAGGATACGAGCTGGGCGGCGTCTCGCTGAGGGAGCTGGGCGACGTGTTGAATGCAGACTTCCGCAGGGGACAAGAAATCGACCGCGCGCAAGCGAAGCGGATCGTCCAGCAGCAGCTTGGCGTCCTGGCGGAAGCGCCGCTGGATCTTATGGCGACGGGTGGCAACGCTTATATTTTGCCGTATGTCGACCAGATCGTCGACATCCCAATGTCGGACAGCCGGCATCATATTACGGATGAAAGCGTGCCCTTCTACCAGATGGTCCTTCACGGTTATGTGGACTACGCCGGGCAGCCGATGAATCTTGCCTCCAGCGCCGATCCGCGCCTGGCGCTGCTGCAAGCGCTGGAGACGGGGGCGAATATGTACGTGACGTGGTCGTACGCGCCTTCTTCCGAGGTGAAGGAAACGGGATTCGACCATCTCTACTCCATTCATTATGCGGATTGGCTGGAACAGGCGGCCGGCATGTACCTGGAGCTGAACGAGGCAATCGGCGATGTCCGTCACGAGGCCATAGTCGATCATCGCAGGCTGTCGGATGATGTTGTTCAGGTCACGTATGAGGGCGGCAAGCGGGTCATTGTGAACTATGGCGCTCGCGAGGCCAAGGTTGAAGGCTTGACGATTAAAGGCAGAGACTATGCCGTGGTTGGTGAGAGCCCATGAGAAAATTATCGTTCGAACAAAAAAAACGAAGGCTGGGCATGGTGTTTCTGCTGCCGTGGTTGATCGGATTCGCTCTTTTTTTCCTGGCTCCGCTGCTGCAATCGCTGAGCTTCGGCTTTCACGAGCTGGTGCCTACCCGGGAAGGATATGAGCTGCACTTCAAGGGCTTGGAGAACTTCAGCAAGGCCGTATACGTCCATCCGTTGTTCAATCAATATTTAAGCAACTCGGTAGGCCATATGGTTGTGAACGTACCGCTCATCATCTTTTTCAGCTTGTTCGCCGCCACCTTGCTTAACCAGCGGTTTCTCGGCCGTTCGGCCGTTCGGGCAATCTTCTTTTTGCCGGTCATTCTGGCTTCGGGCGTTATCGTCACCATTCAGGAAGCGAGCTTCATGAGCCAGTTTATGAATCAGAGCACGGCGAACGGAGTAGTGGAAGGCGCAGGCAATATGCTCCGCGGCATCGAGTTAGAGAACATGCTGCTCCATTCCGGGGTGAGTCCGTTGATCGTCGAATATTTGACGGATGCGGTCAACCGGATCTATGAGATCGTCAGCAAATCCGGCGTTCAGATTCTGATCTTCCTGGCTGGGCTTCAGTCAATTTCGCCTTCGCTGTACGAAGCGTCCAGGATCGAAGGGGCAACGGGCTACGAAGCGTTCTGGAAAATTACGTTCCCGATGATCAGCCCGCTCATTATGACCAATGTTATTTATACGATTATCGATTCGTTCAGCCACAACGCCGTGACGAAGCTTATCTCCGACGTCGCCTTTATCAATCTCGACTTCGGACTGAGCTCGGCCATGTCCTGGATTTACTTCGGGACGATCGCCTTGATTCTTGCGGTCAGCTCGTACATCATTTCCAAAAATGTATTCTACAACGAATAGCAAGGGAGGCGAACGAAGATGGACCGGTTTCAGCTATCACCCCTTTGGTCGCTGGACGCCTGGAAGAAACGGCTGTGGATCGTTATTCGCGCGGCTCTGCTGATCGGGCTGTCGTTCATTATTCTGTATCCGATTCTGGTGCGGATATCCACGGCGTTCAAGCATCGAGCGGACATTTATGACCCGCTTGTCGTTTGGTTGCCGAGAACGTTTACCTGGGATAACTTTCGAGTCGCCATGCAGATCATGGACTACGTGCCGACGTTGTCCAAGACGCTGCTGCTGGTCAGCCTGACGACCGTGCTGCAGGTCGTTTCCTGCGCGCTTGCGGGGTACGCCTTCGCCAAGCTGCGGTTCAGGGGAAGCGGGCTCCTGTTTGCCGCGGTCATCCTGACCATTCTGGTGCCGCCGCAGACCATTATGCTGCCGCTGTACCTGAATTTCAAAAATTTTGACCTGTTGGGGCTGTATTCGCTCTTTACGGGGGACGGCATGCCGCTGCTCAATTCCTGGTGGCCGTTCATTCTCACTGCCGCCACCGCCAACTCTCTGAAGTCCGGGCTGTATATCTTCATCTTCCGCCAGTTTTTCCGCGGACTGCCCAAAGAAATCGAGGAGGCGTCTTTCGTAGACGGCGCGGGCGTCTTCCGGACGTTCTATGCGATCATGATGCCGAACGCCATTCCGGCGGCCGTGACGGTGCTCTTGTTCGCCTTCGTCTGGATGTGGAACGACAGCTTGTTTACAAGCATTTATATGCCCAGCGGACAGATCATGTCTTCGGAGCTTACCCAGCTGCCGAACAATGTGAAGGTCTATTTGGAGACGGAGGGATTCGAGCCGTTTTATGCGTCCATGCTGTCGGATACCGGCGTGCTGCTGGCCATTATTCCGCTCATTATTTTGTATCTCGTATTTCAGCGTTATTTTGTGGAGAGCATCGAGCGTTCGGGATTGGTCGGCTAAGCCGGTAAATATATCTTTTAGTGAAGGGAGATTATCCATATGCAACTGACGGTTAAGCAAAAACTGCATTTGGCGGAATTCGGTTATGTGAAGCTGGAAGGTGTCGTGCCGCAGGTGATGGTGGAAGAAGCCAGACGTTCGATCAACCGCGCCTTGGATCCGGGGCATGCGAGCCCGAAGGAGGAGCTGCAGCGATTGCAGCGGTCCGAAGAAATTGTGGGCTTGTATCATAAGACGCCGGCTGCGGAGCTCGCCGGCTCGGTTGTCGACGCTTCGAAGCTGCAGCCGATTACGAGCGCCCAGATTGCGCTGCGGATGCCCCTTTCGCAAGATCGGATTCGCAGGCTGCAGCCGCATCTCGACGGCATGTATTTTCCGGGCAATGGCGTGAAGGAAGGCACGATCGGCAATTTCACCCTTCTCATGGGCATCTTGCTGAGCGATTTGCCGGAAACCGATGCGGGGAATTTCACCGTATGGCCGGGCACCCATCTTCAATGCGCCGATTACTTCCGGAAGCACGGCGCCGAGTCGCTGCTGGAAGGCATGCCGAAGATCGACTGGCCGGAGCCGGTTCAGATAACGGGCAAGGAGGGAGATGTCATCCTGGCTCATTATTTGCTCGGCCATTCGGCCGGTCACAATGACTCGCCGAATATTCGCTACGCGGCCTTCTTCCGCCTGATCGACAGGCGCATCAAGGAGGAGAGGTGGCAGGATTCGATGATCGATTTGTGGATGCACTGGCCGGGCATGCAGCAGTATGTGCGCTAAGCGGTGATCCGATGGAGCTGACGGCAGCAAAAGGATGGGCGCTCGGCCGCAGAGTGCGGCGCGAGCCGAGGCTGGAGCCGGAACCCGTGCCCGGGACGGGGACAGGGGCGCCGGTGCTGAAGACGCTGTATGAACGACCTTATTTGTTCCAGCTGGCGGAAGCCGGCAATTGGGATGAAATGGAGAAAAGAATTCGGACGGTTTTTCAGGAGCTGTCGCACTATGCCTATTCGGCGGAGCATCGGATGGAAGTGTATGCCGTGTTCTACGGCGCGTTCAGCCACTCCGCGCACCTGAGCGGGAGACTGCTGTTCGACGTGCTGGGAGAGGAGCATTCGCCCGGACTCCGGCTTCATCTTTCCGTCGAGCAGCTGCAGCGGTGGGTGCAGCATGCTGCGCGGCTGCTGAAGGAGGCGCCGGACCGCGATCAGGAACGTTGCTGGGACGAGATCGTTCGTCAGGTACAGACCTACGTACAGCGGCATTTGAGCGAGGACGTATCGCTGCAGACGCTTGCCGACCGGGTCTACCTGCATCCGGTCTATCTGTCGAAGCTGTATCGGGCGCGGACGGGAGAGCGCCTCATCGACTATATTGTCCGGATCAAGATGGAGCATGCCGCCGAGCAGCTCGTGCGAAGGCGCTCGTGCAAAATCTATGAAGCCGCCAGAATGGTAGGTTATTACAGCTCCTCGTACTTCTGCAAAACGTTCAAAAATCATTTTGGCGTCACGCCGGCGGAATATCGCAAACGTCAAAACAGCATGCCCTGAGCGGGCATGCTGTTTTTTTGGGGCTGCTTATTCCGGCGCTGCGTTCCACTCCTCGATCAAGCTTTCCGCTATGCCGGTCAGCGCCGCTTTGGCCTCATTCGTCACAAATTTGGCGTTATCCGGCTTTTCAAGCAGCTTTACGTAACGGTCCAGATGATGCGCGGCTTTGCCGGGATCGCCTTTGTCCAGATGATGCTTCGCAATTTTCAACGCTTGCGTCAGCTGATTGAGCAGAGGCCCGTTCAGCTCGCCCGTTTCGGCGTATCGATCCATTTGCCGCTCAAGGACGCGGACGCTGATCTCGGGAGCTTGCGCCGCCGTCGTAAAGCTGAACACGGAGCCTGCTTGTGTCGATCCGTTCGCGTTATGGGCAATCACTGTCCAATAATATGTCGTTTGGCTCTTCAATCCGCCGACCGTATAGGTCGTATCCGTTATCGTCGCCTTCGCCTGCGCGTTGAGCAGTCCCGGATTGTCCGCAAGGATGACGGTATAAGCGTCCGCGCCGTGAGGAGCGAATGTCCGGTCCGCGACGATCTGCGTCCAGTCCAGCGTTGCGCTGCTGCCTTCTATGGTCGAGTTGCCGGCGGGAGACATGAGGGCAAACGGCCCCGGCGCCGCTCCGAAAATGTCGATATGGGCGACGTCTACATTGTTGAAGGCGACCGGGCTGTTGTTGTAGATTTCCAGAACATGCGTCCCTGCCTCGACGTAGCCGAGACTGCCGGTATAATCCTCCCAGGCGCCGGTCAGGTGATGAGCCGCGCCGGGCACATTCGGACCGCCCAGCTTCAATTGGAACGACGGCGCTTCTCCTTCACCGTATGCGCGCACGGTGTATTGATACGTTCCCGACGCAGGGAAGTGTACGGTCCATTTGCCGGAGCCGGTGCGCCAAATTTTGCCCCAGCCTTCGGGAGTATCGGCGGCATTGCCGGGGATATCGGCTGCGGCCTTCCGTTCCTGAATAACGTCGGCATATTGGCCCAAATAACGGGCGGCGGGCAGCGTCTCGGGAGCGGCGGCCGTCGTGAAGGAGAAGATTTCGTCCGCGTCCGTCGATCCGTTCCCGTTCGTCGCGGTTACGCTCCAATAATACGTCTTGCCGTATTGCAGATTGTTGACCAGCTGCGAAGTCGCTTGAGCGGTGCCCTGATAAATCGGGTCGGTCAGGGCGGCATTGTCCGCAACCGTGACGATATATGGCCCGGAGCCGAAGGGAGCGTACTCCTTCCCGTCGATCGACTGCCTCCAGTCCAGCATCACGTTCGACGAAGCGATTGACGCTCCGTTCGCCGGCGAATGAAGGCTGAACGATCCCGGCGCCGGACCGTAAATATCCATATGGGCCAATCCGATATTGTTTCCGGGAACCGAGGCGGTATTTTGAATCGTAACGGTATGCGTTCCTTCTGTCAAAGTGCCCAGGCTTCCTTCGTAGTCCGTCCATGCTCCGGCCGCGCCCCAGGCGGCGTCCGGAACCGGCTGCCCGTCGACGAGCACGCGGAAGGAAGCGTTCGGTCCTTCGCCGTAGACGCGGATTGCAAACGGATAAGATTGGGTCTCCGGGACGTTAACGGTCCAAGAGGCGGCGCCTGTCGCCCATATTTTCCCCCAACCGCTTGGCGTGTCGGCCGCGCTGCCCGGGTAATCTCCGGCCTCTTTGCGTTCGTTCGCCCCCTCCGCATACTGCCCAGCGAATCGCACCATTTCTGCCGGCTCCTCCGGCGTCGTGAAACGAAAGACGCTCCCGGAAGGCGTCAAGCCGTTCGCATTGCCCGCAAACACTTGCCAATAATAAGTCGTTTCGTAGTCGAGCTGAAGAGGGAAGGTCGTTCCGTCGGCCCGTTTGGTCAAGATCGGATTCGTAAGCGACGGGTTGTCCGCGACGACTACCGTGAAATCGTCGGCGCCGTGCGGAGCATAGGGCTTGCCGTCGGCATACTGCGTCCAATCAAGCGTAACGGAATCAGAATCGACGAGCTCATCGTCCAAAGGAGACGTCAGCTCGAACGGACCGGGCGCCGCGCCGAAAATGTCCAGGTGAGCAACGTCAATGTTATTGCCCGGCGATTCGCTGTTGTTATGGATCGTGACGACATGAGTGCCGGCCGTAATCGTGCCCAGAGGGAGGGCGTAATCGTTCCAAGCGGCGCCCGGCGCCGCTGACGCTCCGGACACGGCTTGTCCGTCCAGCTTGACCTGGAAGGAAGGGGCCGGTCCTTCTCCGTACGTCCGAACCGACAGCTGATAGGCGCCCGTCTCCGGAAAGTGAACCGTCCAGCTTGCCGAGCCAGTCGCCCAAATTTTGCCGAAGCCGTCCGGTGTAAGCGTCTGGCTGCCCGGATAATCGCCGGCGGCTTTACGTTCGTTCATGCCGTCCGCATATTGGCCGAGGTAACGGGCCGGAGCCGGGACTTCCGGCTTCGCCGTCAGTTCGATCATCGTTACCGAGTGCGCCGGGAACGTTCGGGTAAATTGCTGTGACACGCCGATCAGCGCGTTGCCTTCAATCTCCGGCAGCGTGCCGTCTGCCGCGACTTGCACGCCGTTAATGTTCGCGCCGGTCAACGCACCGACGGATGGCGCGTTCAGCACCCAGGATCGAGCGGTCGCCTGCGGGTTGAAGCCGGTCAGATCGATCGTGGCGTCCAAAGCGTGGGTCTGGTGCTTGTTCACGACCATCAGATAAAGCTTATCGTCGGCGCCCGCCCGCTTGCTCGCCCAGATCGTAAAGTTCTGGTTGTCGCTGGAGCTGGAGGACAGAAGCTGATCGCCAAAGTACCGTTTGATCAGCGGATAGACATAATAAGAGGGTCGGATCTCCTTGTCCATGTTCATGAGCGAATACGTTTGATTGCCTTGAAGCAGAAATTGCGTGACATAGTCGATCTTGTGATAAGCGAGCCTAGGGAGAACGTCTGCGAGCCAGACCGCTCCGGCATGGGAATCCGCGATGCCTTCTCCGTGGGAGGTCACTTGACCGAGCTCCGTCAGGCCAAGCAGCGCGCCCGGCGCGTAGGTGTCGCGGTAATGAACCAAATTATGCTCCGGCGTCGTCTCGGTAAATTTGGGAATCCAATTGATATACGAAGGCTGCCAGTTGTTGCCCTCGTACTTGAGCAGATTGTCGATGCTCGGGTAAGCGGACGAGGCCGGGTTGGTCTGGTTGCCCGCCAGCGGATACCAATGGACCGAAATGGCATCCAGCTGCCGGTTCTGCGCCTGCATCTCCATCAAGATCGGCTGGACCCACGTCGGCAGCAAGCTGCTGCCGTTGGCCGGGCCTACGATTATAATCGACGGATCGACCGCTTTCATCGCATCGGCGTATTCGACGATCCGCTGCGCGTACTCTGCCGGCGTTACTTTGAAGCCTTCTTCGAAATACTCCGGTTCGTTGCCGATTTCCCAATACTTGATGTTGTAGCCTTTCTCGATGTTCGCATAACGAACCATGTCCGCCGCCATCTCTTTATCGTTGATCCGGGCGTTAACCGTCACCATCGCTTCGGCGCCGACCTCGTCAAGCATGGCCATATAACTGTCGAACATGTCGGCCGTCAGCGTCTTGATGTAAGGGGCGGGACCCTGATACCATTCATAGGAATTGGTGCGGTCCCAATAGATGGTATCCGCTTCGTGTCCGGCCGGAAAGCGGACCAGGCTGATTCCGGCTTCCTTGATCAGATTGACGTAACGTTCGGAGCGCTGGCTGTAAGGGTGAAATTCGCTGCTTGTCCATAACCCGATATTGGTGCCGCGCATTTCCTTGTTCATCGGCGCGACGACCGTGCCGGCATCCACCGTCAGCGTGACGGCGGCGGAAGCCTCCTGCGCCCGGGCCATGCCGGGATAACCGCTCATCACTGCAATAGCGGCCAAGCACAACCAGACGAGCGCTCGCTTCATTGTTTTCGTAAACATCAAATCCCTCCTGTGCGTGGTATACAGGATGATTCCTCTCGCTCTCTCTCTATTAATTCAAGTTGTTTACTGCCACATTGGTTGGCGGAGAAATCCTGGATTTTCGTCACTTCATCTGGCAGAGGAAATCGATCATTCTCACCGACAATAGCCTAATGCCTTCTGTACAATGACGGAGGATT
>Ga0065721_10049060_pt1 | contig 48221 bp, 42 predicted proteins | sample Mesricmetagenome_FD_59108 | JGI IMG/M metagenome (GOLD analysis project Ga0065721, IMG submission 59108) | Mesophilic microbial community from rice straw/compost enrichment Sample: eDNA_1 v2 (version 2) | ecosystem: Engineered > Solid waste > Grass > Composting > Bioreactor | place: USA: Davis...
GCATTCACCGAAGCGTGCTCGCAGCTCCCTCTCTTCCGAGCGAACGCCGGAGGAGAGGGCGGGGGGAGAGGAGGTTTTTAGCCCGGAAGCCCCTCTCCCTGGCCCTCCCCCCGCGCTTCGACTGCGGGGGGAGGGAATAATTTATGTGTGATGTCGTTGACGAACGGAACGCACCGGTCTGCGGAAAATGGGGCAAAGCGGCAGCTTTTGCCCTACCTATTGTTGGTGTGGTGGGGCGGAGCTGCGGTTCAAAGCGCAAAATTCCATTTGGGAGAAATCGGTCTCTGCGCTTTGCTGCTGGGCGAGGGAATCTCAAGTGCGGGTGTTCAGTTGCGTCAGCTGCAACCCGGCGGGATTGAACATGCGCACCAGAATTGATGAAGCATTCACCGAAGCGTGCTCGCAGCTTCCTCTCCTCCGAGCGAAACGCCGGAGGAGAGGGCGGGGGGAGAGGAGGTTTCTAGCACAAACCTCAGATTTAGCCCGGGAGCCCCTCTCCCTAGCCCTCCCCCCGCGCTTCGACTGCGGGGGGAGGGAATATTTCGTGGTGCGGAATCAACCGCGGATGCACAGGGGAACCCAGATAGCCCCAACGCGCCACGCCCAACGCCTAATGCCTAATGCCCGGTCCTCCACAATGTTTTCTGGCGATTGCCTCCAGGTTGCGCCAATTTTCCGGGCATGTCGGCGAAGCGTCCGTTCAAGTCCATTGCCTTGTTGTTTCTGGCTGTGCTCGTGTTTTATGCCGTGGCCTATTTCGTCATCGAGCATCGGCGAACCCGAAATGGTCCGTGGACCATCGCGTTTTTCGGTGAAGCCGGCGGTCAGGCAACGTTGCGGATCGATCAGCCTGTACTGGGAATCACGAACGTGCAGATCCGGTTCCGTGGTCTTTTGCTGGAAACCAATCTTCCTGAAACGAAAGTGGCATTCGAACGTCCGCGTCGCGTTCCGTTTGCGCTTCCATTTGGAGAATGCATTTTCATGGACACGACCTTTCAGCCGGGAACGGTTGTTATCCGGGCTGGCGGAAATGAGGTGCAGGTGCTGCCGCGGGTTCTCACCATCGACAATGTGGAAACGCCGTGGAAGCCCGGAAGCCGCATCGTGCTCGAACCTGGAACCAATGCGCCGGCCCTGCAAAGTTCCACGACGGAATGAGGCTGTCCTTACCAACTGCCATGCAATCGAGATTGAAAGACAAATGGGTATTGATCACCGGAGCTTCGAGTGGTTTCGGCGCTGCGGCTGCAAAGGCGTTTGCGGCTGAAGGCGCGAAGCTGTTGCTGGGCGCACGTCGAACGGAGAAGCTGGCCGATGTCGCAAAACAGGCACTCACACTCGGCGCGGCAGCAGCGGAGTCCCGCGCACTCGATGTCTCCCAAACTCAAAGCGTGAATGATTTCGCCGATTGGGCGCGGCAGACTGCCGGGCAGGTGGATGTTCTGATCAACAACGCCGGCGGCGCGCACGGACTCGATACAGTTGCGCAGGGAAAGGACGAGGACTGGGAGGCGATGCTTCAGACCAATGTGCTCGGTGTGCTTCGCATGACGCGCGCTGTTCTTCCGCTGATGCCGCATCATGCCGGTAGCACGATCATCAACATCGGTTCCATCGCCGGTCATGTTGCCTACGAAGGTGGCTCGGCTTATTGCGCGGCGAAGGCCGGCGAGTTGCAGATCACGCGCGTGTTGAGGTTGGAATTGAATGGAACCGGCATTCGCGTCAGCACGGTCGATCCTGGCGCGGCTGAAACAGAGTTCTCAATGGTGCGTTTCAAGGGCGATGCCGAACGGGCGCGGAAAGTCTATGAAGGCATGACGCCGTTAAGCGCGGAAGATGTTGCTGAAATTCTCGTCTGGATCGCGAGCCGTCCACCGCACGTGAACATCGACGAGCTGCTGGTGAAACCGACCGACCAGGCTGCGATGCACAAGATTTACAGGCGTTCCTGAAGTTCCGAAGTCACGCCGTTCGTGGCACTGTCGAGCCGTTCGAGAGCGAAGGCATACGCGCCGATGGAGATTGCTTCCGTCGTTCCCAGCCGGGTGATTCCCACGCCGACTCGATGCAGCGGATCGTAGGAGACGGTGCGATTCGTTCCCGGAACAGGAACCTGCCGCGCTTCGCCTTTGAGGAAGATGTTGAGTTCCCCGGCATCTTCGAGATTGAACACCTGTGATGCCAGACGGCGAAACTGTCTTCCATTCGGCGCGGTGTAATGGCTGTTCAATTCGGAAACCAAAGCGGGAAGGAACAGCGGCCAGGCGCCTGAAATCCCGCCGCCAATCACTGTCAATCCATCCACCAATGTGAGCGCATTTCCGATGGCGTCACCGGCGGCTTCGCCGAGACGGAGGAACGATTCGAGCGCTGCCGAGCGATTTGGATTGTTCTCGTTTTGCGCGATGTCACAAATCGCTTTCGGTTCCGGCGCCGATTCGAACGGGATTCCCGCGGCCTCGGCATAGACGCGTCGCACGGCGCGGATGCAGCAGCTTTCCTCGGCGTTCATGGTTGGATGAAGCTTGTTGCGCAGGAGCCAGACTTCGCCGGCCATTGAATTGTCGCCGGTGAAAAGTTTTCCGTCCCGCACGATGCCGCCGCCGAAGCCGGTGCCGAGCGTGATGCCGAAAAGATTTTTGAAACGTTTCGGGCTGCCCGCTTTTTCCAGCAGACCGTTCACATGCGGCAGCAGACCGGCGATGGCTTCGCCGTAGGTGAAAAGATCGCCGTCGTTGTTGATGAAGACCGGGATGCCGAAATGTTCCTCCAGCATCGGACCAAGCGCGATGCCGCCGCGAAAGGCGGGAAGATTCGGCAGGTCGCCGATGATGCCGGCCGGATAATCCGCCGGTCCGGGGAAGGCGAAACTGATCGCGCAGGGCGGGGCGGGGCACCTGGCTTTGATGCGTGTGAATCCTTCAACAAGGTTGGCCAGGCAGCGTTCGAGATTGTCAGCGTTGGATGGAACGGTGATTGGCGGCGTGACGAACTTGCCTGCACGCATCGCGGAAAACCGAAAGCTGGTGCCGCCGGCATCCAGCGTCATGACGACCCGGGCATCTGAGAAGACTTGCATGTGACTTCGGCTGAAAACTCAATCCTTGCGTCCGATTCGATGCCCCTTGGCGCCGTAGAACGCGACGTAGGCGTAGGCGATCAGAGGCACGATGAACGACAACTGAAGATTCCTGGTGCTGTCGGCGACGAGTCCCTGAAGTGGCGGAAGCAATGCGCCGCCGAGGATCGCCATGACGAGCAGCGATGACGCCTGGCTCTTGTAGATGCCGACGCCTTCGATCGCGAGTGAGAACGTGTTCGACCAGCCGATGGAGGTGAACAATCCGACAGCGACCACGCACCACATCGCTGTCTTGCCGCCGATCAGAATTGCGGCGAGCAGCAGTGCGACAACTGTGGAGGAAAAGATCATCAGAGTTCGGCCCGCGAGAGATTTGCCGAACTGGAAGAGAACCCAGCACAGGACAAGGAACGGAAGATAATTTCGGAACACGGCCCAGTTCTCCACGAAACGTTCCTTCCAGAGCGAGAACAGGGGTCGGGTGGATTCACCGTGAAGCGCATTCAGCGGGGCACTTTGTGCAATCCACAGAAGCAGGAAAGCGAGCAGCGGGATGATCACGAGGAGCAACTGCTTGGAAGCCTTCTTCATTTCGCTCAGTTCCACAGCGCCCATGAATCGTCCGATCAGAAGGCCGCCCCAGTAAAGCGACACGAATTTGCTCGCCTCGATTTCACTCAGGCCTGCGATGTGTTCCTGACCGAGGAAATTGATGATGGCGCTGCCCACCGCGACTTCACCGCCGACATACATGAAGATTGCGATAATTCCCAAAACGACATGCGGAAACTTCAGAGCGCCTGCGCCACGTTCGATGTGTCCCTCACCAATGTGAGGAAGTCGGATGAAAAAGAACACCGCGGCGAGGACGACGAACACGACACAGAACATCATGTAGGGAACCTTCACCGAATCCGCTCCATGCGCGCCGCTGCGGGCAAAGTATTGGAAAATGAGCCAGCCGCCGATCAGCGGTCCGATGGTCGTTCCGACCGAATTGAATCCCTGGGCAAGATTGAGGCGGCTCGATGCGGTTTTTTCCGGTCCGAGAATGGTGACATAAGGATTGGCTGCAATTTGAAGCATGGCGAATCCGAGGCCCACGACGAACAGCGCCAAAAGGAACATCGGATAGGACGCGGCGCTTGCTGCCGGCCAGAACAGGGCGCTGCCGGTGGCGGAGATCAGCAGTCCGATGACGACGCCATTCTTGTAACCGATTTTGGCAATCGGATCGCCCGTGGTGGCAGAAATGACGAAGTAGAGCAGGGACCCGATGAAGTAAGCCCCGAAGAACGCGAACTGCACCAGCATCGCCTGAAAATAAGTCAGCTCGAACGCTTCCTTGAATCGTGGAATCAGGATGTCGTTGAACACCGTCATGAATCCCCACAGGAAGAACAGCGAGGTCATGATGGCGAACGGACCGCGAAAACTTTGTTGGCTGCTGGAAGAACTGGCGGCGCTGGGGGTGCTGGTGCTGATGCTTGCCATAGTATGCGTGTCGCGGGTTCGGAATGGAACTGCGGGGAAGTTAACCCAACAATTTGCGTCTGAACACGGTCGCGACGGCCAATGCTGAACGCGAGGTGCGCGCCGCGGAAACAGGAAAGTTATACCCTTTTTGTGAGATTTGTAACCGACGCGCGAGGCGTGAAGGCGTGGAGTATTTGGCTTCAGGTTTTAGGCGCGGGGCGCGGTGCATTGGAGTTTTCACGGATACAAAACCACAACAAAGGAAACAATTTTTTGCTTCCGTGCCGATGACATCATCGCGTTAGCTTTCACCCGCAGCTGTATGCCGAAATGCCGAAACGTGCAGCCCGGGTTTCAATGAAAGAGATACTTCAACAGCACAAGGGGTATCTCCTGACGGGCGTTTCGCATGTGATTCCGTTCATCGCCTGCGGCGGTATTCTGATCGCCCTGAGCCTCGCCTACGCTTTTCAATTCGGTCACGTCGATGCCGCCGGAGCTCCTGACCTTTCCAATGCTCCCGCGTGGATTCGGGATGTCAATTTGATCGGCACGAAGGCGTTTGAACTTTTCCCCGCGGTTCTGGCGGGGTTCATCGCCTATGCGATGGCAGGGAAGCCAGGGTTGCTTCCCGGTTTTGTCGGTGGATTCATCGCGTCGATGCCGCAGGTGGTCGGGGACAAAAACACGAGCGCGGGTTTCATTGGCGCGCTCATCATCGGCCTCGTGGCCGGTCATGTGGTGAACGGATTGAAGAAGCTTCCAGTTCCGAAACTGCTTCGCCCCATCATGCCGATCATCATCATCCCGATTTTTTCGGCGTTGCCGGTCGGACTGATCATGCTCGCGCTGAACATTCCGCTGGCGAAAGTGATGGTCACGATGGGGCATTTCCTCGAGAGCCTTCAGAGCGGATCGCAGATCGTTCTTGCGATGGTTCTTGGCGCAATGATCGCTTTCGACATGGGTGGTCCGGTAAACAAGGCCGCGTTCTTTTTTGGCGCTGCGATGATTCAGCAGGGGAACTACATGATCATGGGTGCCTGCGCTGCGGCGATTTGCACGCCGCCGCTCGGGATGGGACTCGCGACGTTGCTGTCGCGCAAACGCTGGAGTGCCGAACAGCGCGAATCGGGACTTGCGGCGATCGGCATGGGAATGATCGGCATCACGGAAGGCGCCATTCCATTTGCAGCGGCCGATCCGTTCCGCGTGATTCCCTGTCTCATGTTTGGATCCATGATCGCGGCGACGATTGCGATGCTGGGCGGCGTGGGAAATCACGCTCCGCACGGCGGTCCGATCGTGTTGCCGGTGGTCACGGGGCGCTGGCTGTACGTCATTTCGATCGTGGCGGGTGCGCTGGCGACCGCTCTTGCAATCAATCTGGTCAAACAGGTGACGGAAAAGGTTTCGTCGCCAGGAGAGAACAAATGAAGATCGTTGCTGTCACTGCCTGTCCGACGGGCATTGCTCACACTTACATGGCTGCCGAGCAGCTGGAGAAAACCGCCCGCAAGCTCGGCCATTCCATCAAGGTCGAAACGCAGGGTGCCATGGGAATTGAGAACAAGCTCACCCAGGAGGAAATCGATTCTGCGGCGGTGGCGATTCTGGCCGTCGATATCGCGATTGAGGAAAGCGAGCGATTCGATCGCGTAAGGAAGATCAAGGTTCCGGTGCAGTCGGTGATGAAAAATCCCGAGGCGGTTTTCGCGCAGATCTGATCATGGCGCTGGAGCTGACTTTTACCTGTCCGTTGCAAAACGGCATGCATGCGCGGCCGGCCAGCGCATTGGAAGAGATCGCTCGCGGCTTCATTTCCGACATCACCTTGCTGAACAGGCGCACCGGCCGGAACGCGAATGCGCGCAGCATTCTCTCCATTGTTGGAGCCGACATTCGTTGCGGCGATTCCTGTGTTCTGACAGTGAGCGGCACCGACGAGGAACTGGCGATGGCTGCGTTGGGCGATTTTGTCCGGCACACACTGCCACGCCGGGAAACGCAGATTTCGGAACAGAAGACGAACGTTGCCGAACGATTTCTTCCGCGATGCCTTCGCGACACGGGAGCAACATTGCGACGTGGCGTGCCGTTGGTGGAGGGGATCGGCCGCGGCCGGCTCGTAAGGGTGAGTGGACTACGAATGCCGCAAGAGCTTGCGAAGACCGGAGTGGCTGATGTGGCCGGGGAGCAGGAGCGCATCCGACGCGCACTCGCGGAATTGATCGAGTGGTATGGCTCGCGCGCCGCAATCGCAGAGCGCGGAGTTGAACGAGATGTATTGATCGCACACCGCTCTCTCGCGCGTGACGAGGAATTTCAGAGCTGTTTGTTCAACGCCGTTCAGGCCGGACGCACCGCGGCGGGTGCGATCGTGATGGCCGAGGAACAATTCACAGGGCTGCTTGCATTGAGCGCCAATCCGTTGCTTCGCGAACGCGTTATCGACATCCGCGATGTTTGCGGCCAGTTGCTGCAGCGTGTTTATGGAAACCTGCCAGATCGCATTCTTGCGTTACGTGAAGATTCCATCGTGATGGCCGACTGGCTGACGCCGTGTCAGATATTGTCGCTGGATGAACGTTTCTTAAAAGGCCTGGTTCTCTCCGAGGCGGGAAGCACTTCGCACACGATTATTCTGGCACGCTCGTTTGGAATTCCCACGCTGGCGGGTGTTGAGGAAACGCTGGCGATTCCGGAAGGCGACGAGGCTGTTCTGGACGGAGACAGCGGTGTTCTTGTGACGAATCTGACGGAGCAGGCAAGGCGTTACTACGCACTTGAGCAGCAACGACAGCAAGGCAGGGCGGCGGTGTTGAGTAAATATGCGAACAGCCCTGCCGCCACACGCGACGGACACAGGATCGAGATCGCGGCCAATGCCGGCACTGTGGAGGAGGTTGCGAAAGCATTCACAGCGGGAGCGGAAGTCATCGGACTTTTTCGAACCGAAATGCTGTTTTTGGATCGCAGCACGGCGCCGTCCGAGGTCGAGCAATATGAAATCTACCGGAAGGTTCTGGAGGCGGCGCGCGGGCGCACCGTTATTTTCCGAACGATCGACATCGGTGGCGACAAACCGCTCGGCTACTTGAATCTTTTGCCGGAATCAAATCCGTTCCTGGGTTGCCGGGGAATTCGAATCTATCCCGAATTTGAAGTGCTCATTCGAAACCAGCTTCGTGCCCTGTTGCGGGCGTCGGCGCACGGGCCGATGAAAATCATGTTTCCGATGATCGCCACGGTTGATGAGGCGCGCTGGATAAATCGGCTGGTGACGGAGGAACGGAAACGTTGTTCAGATGAGGGGAAATGTTTCGATGCAAAACTTTCTCTCGGCGCCATGATCGAAGTGCCTTCAGCGGCATTCGTTCTCAAGGAACTGTGCGCGGAGTTTGATTTCTTCAGCATCGGTTCCAACGACCTGCTTCAATACACAATGGCCGCCGACCGGACAAATTCGCGCGTCGCCACGCTGTATGATCCCTGCCACCCGGCATTCCTCAGATTGATCAGGCAGATCGTCGCGACTGTCCGCCGGGCCGGGAAATGGATTGGACTTTGCGGTGAAATGGGCGCGGACGAACGCCTGCTGCCGTTGTGGGTTGGGATGGGTTTCTATGAAATCAGCGCCACTGCCCCGGCAATCGCTCGAATGAAAGCCGCGGTGGCGCAACTGAATTATTCGGACTGCAGCCGCTTGTGTGACAAGGCCGTTCGCTGTGCGGACTCGGATGCGTTGAAGAGTGTCCTTGGCCGGCATCTTGAACGACGCGGGCTTCCCGTGATTGCGCCCGAGCTGGTGGCGACCGACTTCGATGCATCAAACAAGGAGGAGGCGATCAAGCGCGCCGTGGATCAACTCTACGTGCATGGCCGTTGCAATCAGCCGCGGCTTCTTGAGGACGATGTGTGGAAGCGGGAATCACATTACACGACCGGTTTCGGAAACGGCTTCGCGCTGCCGCACTGCCGGACGAATCACGTGACGGCGAGTTCGATTGTCGTGCTGAAGTTGCGCAGCCCGGTGCCTTGGGATGCCGCGGACAACGTGCCAGTTAAAGTTGTTATCCTGCTGGCAATCCGGGAAGGCGGATCGATGAATGAACACATGAAAATGATTTCGCAGCTGGCCAGGCAACTTATGCACGAGCCGTTTCGGGACAGTCTGGAACGCGAGCAGAATCCCGAAGCGTTATGCCGTCTGCTGATGGAGGTTTCGGAATGATCCGACGACTGGTGTGTCGGCTGAAGGTTTGCGGGCACTGTGGTCAGCGCAATTCTGCAGCGAGCTGACGTCCGAGTTCGACCGGTTCGGAAATGCTTCGACGGACTTCAGCGCGACGAACTTTTTCTCCGAGGAACGACACCGCGCGCATTCGGAGTTCGTCGCCGATGACTTCCGCGTAAGCGCCCACAGGGCTCTGGCAGCCGCCGCCCATAGCGGAGAGAAAGGCGCGTTCAGCGGTCGCACATTGAAACGTTTCGTGGTGGTTCAGTTTCTCGCACACGGCGTCGATGCGCGGATCGTTTTCGCGAATCTCAATTCCAATGGCGCCCTGTCCAACACACGGCAGCATCACTTCAGGTTCGAGAATCACGGCGAGGAGGCCTTTCGGAACGTCAGGCCCTTGAAGAGTGCCGTCGGCGGCAATGCGATAATTGAGCCGTGTGATGCCGGCCAGCGCAAGGATCGTAGCGTCGAGCTCGGCGTTGCCTGCGAGCTTCTGAAGCCGGGTGAGGACATTGCCGCGGATATCGGGAGTTTTCAGTCCGGAATTTTGCGCAAGCAACTGCGCCTTGCGACGTGTGCTGCTTGTCGCAACGACGGCGCCTTGCGGAAGGTCTTTTACGGCGAGATTCGGACTGAAGCCGCGACCGGCGAACCCGGAATCGCTGGCGCGATAAATCAAAACATCACGAACGTCTTCACGCCGGCCGCCCACGGCGCCGAGTTTAAGTCCCGTCGGAAGTTCAGTGGGAAGATCCTTCAAACTGTGAACCGCGAAGTCAGCCGTACCGTTCAATAAAGCGACTTCGAGTTCTTTTGTGAAAAGTCCTTTCGGCAGTGATTCCGCCTCCTGAGTTTTGGCCAGGGACGCGGTCTGAAGCTTGTCGCCGGTGGTTTTGATGATGTTGAGGTCGAACTTTAGCTCCGGGAACGCCTCGCGGCACCGGGCCAGCATCATGTTCGATTGGGCAAGGGCAAGAGCGCTGCCGCGCGTCGCAATCAGGATGGTGTCGTTCGTTTTCAATCGCGTTCAAAGTAGCGTTGGCTTCCGCAGGGAGCGACGAAATTATTGGCCGAACGCCGGGCGAACCTTCCCGGAATTGCCGGAGGAATCCTGTCCGAGCAACGCCTTTGCCTTGTCCTGAATAATCTTTTCGCACCGGACGATTTCCTCTTTCCGTTGTTCGAGGTAATCGTTCGCGATGCTTTGGAGGTCGTCCACGTTGTAGAGGTACACGTTCGGAATCAGGTTGACCTCGGGATCGATGTCGCGCGGCACGGCGATGTCGATGAGGAGCAGCGGACGGTTTTTCCGCGCCTTCATGAGCGGTTCCAGTTTGGCGCGGTTCAGAATATGAGTGGTGGCGGAGGTGCTGCTGATGGCGATGTCGATCGATCCAAATTCCGCGCTCCAGTTTTCAAACAGAACTGCACGGCCGCCGAGTTCCTTCACGATCGCCTCGGCGCGTTCCAGTGAGCGATTGGCAACCACCAGGCTTTTTGCACCGCGAGAGAGCAGGGCGCGCGCGGTCTTTTCGCTCGTGTCGCCGGCGCCGATCACCATTACATGCCGGCCATCCAGTGTTTCGAAGATTTTTTCAGCGAGTTCCACGGCGACCGATGCGACCGAGATGCTTCCGCGTTGAATGCTCGTTTCTGTGCGGACCTGCTTGGCGACATTGAATGCGCGCTGGAACGCTTTGTTCAACCGGCTTCCGGTGTGGCGATGTTGGAGCGCGAGATCGTAGGCTTTTTTCAACTGGCCGAGAATTTCCGTTTCTCCTAGCACCATGGAATCCAGTCCGCACGCGACGCGGAACAGGTGATGGATGCTGTGCGGCTCGGTGAGCGAATAAATTTCGTCGGTGATCGGATCGCGGTAGTCGTGAATCGTCACGAGGAACTCGCGCAACTCAGCGGCGGCCGCCGTCGGATCGAGGGAAGTAGAGGCGTAGATTTCGACGCGGTTGCATGTGGAGAGAATGACCGCTTCGTCGGCGATTCCCTGATCGCGGAGAATTTGCAGCGTGGCGGGAATGCGTGCCTCGGCAAATGCGAAGCGTTCCCGGACGGTGACCGGAGACGAACGATGGCTCAGCCCTGTGACAACGATCGGCATCAGTGTTTACGGCGGAGGTTTTGGCTTGGGACGATCATTGGTGCAGCGGAGAAATGAGAATGAAGCCCCAGAACGTCAGCAGCAGGAAGGCGAAGCTTCCCACGACACCCCACGCGAATCGACGTCCCACCTGCCCGAACTTCCAACGTGCCAGCCACAACAGGCAATACACGGCCCAAATGAATATGGAATAGATCAGAATGGGATCGCCCTTGAATTCCTTTCCCTGCGCTTCGACCTCACGGATCAGCGCAGGAGCCAGGGCCAGCCCGAGTGTCAGGAAAATAATCCCACTGATCAGGAGCCGGTTCATGACCGTTTCCAGCCGCTGGATGGGTGGCAGGAGCGAAAACATGGCGCGCAGTTTCCGGAATTTCAGGTCGTGTTCCTGCGTGAGAAACATTGCCCCGGCAATCGCACTCAGACCAAAGGCGCCGCAGGAGAGCAGGATGAACGTGCCGTGAATGCTGCCCCAATCAGTGCGAAAATCCGGGGTCGGCCCGTGCGCCTTGTCCAGAGGCGGCATGAGCGCAAACACTCCAATGGCGAACAGAATCGGAGCCGCAAACGCGCCGATGAAGCGGAACTTGCGAAACAAACCGAGAACGAGATACGCGGCGATGATGGTCCAGCTCAGGAAGGTGATCGCTTCGTAAAGGTTGTTGATCGGACAGCGTTGAAATGAAAATCCGCGCAGGACCATCGCCGTTGTATGCAATGCGAAAGCGACTACGAGCAGGGCGTAGTTGATGCGATCATCCTTTCGGAATCCCCGCCTCCAGAGAAAAACCGAGTATAGCATGCTGATGCCGTAAACGATCACGGCCAGCAGAAAAAAACGTCGATCAGTGAACCAGGTCACGCCGAAAGGTTAGTTTGCGATCCCGTTGAGGCAAGCGGCAACTCGGCTTCGTCACCTCATCAGAGAATCGGGGAAGACGCAGGCGATTGAAGCTTCAGCAAGCCGGACCAAGCAAGCTCACTTCCGTTCGCGACGGTGGGAATGAATCAAGAGAATCTCGCTGATCCGATTTGATGCATCGGTACAGTGAGGGAGGTGGGCCTCGAACGAGGCGTGAAACGCAGACTATTTGACGTGGTTAAAGACCAGTTTGGTCATTTCAAACATCGTCACCTGCTCGCGGCCATCAAAGACTTCCTTCAGCTTCGCATCGGCGTTGATGCGCGTTTTGTTTGAAGGATCCTGAAGATTGTTGGCGCGGATGTAATCCCAGAGTTTTCGGGTGACTTCCGTGCGCGGGACAGCCTCGCTGCCGATGATTGCCGCCAACTTTTCGTCCGGTTGCACCGGCTTCATGAAAGCCGCGCTCGGTTTGCGTTTGGTTTGAGTGCCTTCAGCCATAGTAGTTGTGTGGAAAACTAAGCCAAGCCGAGTGCCCGCCTGTATCAGGTCTTCACCCCAAAAAGCAGGCGGGCAAGGTCGCGGGATCAGGAACGGTTCAAGGCGCTGAGAACCGCCTTCACCGACGCCAGTTCGATGTTTGTGTCCACAGCGGCGCCCCATCGGGCTCGTCCGTCAGAATGCTTGATCTGAATGTAGGCAATGGCGGCGGCCTCTTCGCCGGCGCTCAATGCATGTTCGCTGTAATGGGCAATTTCAAATCGCGGCAGGCCGATCGTGGTGAATCCATGGACGAGCGCGGCGAGCGGGCCATTCCCCCGGCCGGACAATTCAACGGAATTGCCCTCGCGGAGCAGTGAGGCGGTGCATGTGACCTGCCCGTTGTTGCTTTCGGTTCGGAAGGTCTTCAATTGCCACGGACTGGTGCGTTCGATGTATTCGCGCCAGAACATGTTCTTGAGTTCAGCTGCCTGAACTTCGCGTCCCAGGCGATCGACCTCGTCGTTTGCAATCGGCCCGAACTCACGCTGCATTTCCTTCGGCAATTCGATGCCGAACTCGGATTCGAGAAGATAGGCGACTCCGCCTTTGCCTGACTGGCTGTTCACACGGATCACTTCGCGGTATTCGCGGCCAATGTCCGCCGGATCGATCGTGAGATACGGCACATCCCAATGTTCCCGGCCTTTGGCTTCCCATTCGGCAAGGCCTTTCTTGATCGCGTCCTGATGGGAACCGCTGAATGCGGTGAAAACAAGTTCGCCGGCATAAGGTTGCCGAGACGGAACAGTCATGCCGGTGCAACGTTCATAAACCTCGCGAACGGCATTGAGATCGCCGAAGTCAAGCCTGGGATCGATGCCGTGCATGTAGAGGTTCAATGCGACCGTGACGATGTCCAGGTTGCCGGTGCGTTCGCCATTTCCGAACAACGTTCCTTCGACACGATCCGCGCCCGCGAGCAAACCAAGTTCGGTGGCGGCCACGCCGGTCGAGCGATCGTTGTGTGTGTGGAGACTGATGATGAGTGAATCGCGATTGCGGATGTTGCGGCAGATCCATTCGATCTGGTCCGCGTAAACATTCGGCATCGCCACTTCAACCGTGTCCGGAAGATTGAGAATCATTTTCCGCTCCGGTGTCGGCTGCCAGACATCCATGACCGCTTCGGAAATCTCCTTCGCAAACTCGACCTCGGTCGCGCTGAAACTTTCCGGCGAATACTGGAGCATCACTTCGGTGCCTTTGAGACGCGACAAACGGTCCTTCACCATTTGCGCTCCGCGGACGGCGACCTGGATGATCTGTTCCTTCGACATGCCGAACACCACGCGCCGCTGGGCGGGCGAAGTGGAGTTGTACATGTGAATGATCGCCTTCTTCGCGCCGACCAGGGATTGGAATGTTTTTTCGATCAGATCTTCGCGGGCCTGAACGAGGACCTGCAACCAGACGTCGTCTGGGGCGCGATTCTCCTCGATGAGTCGGCGGTTGAAGGTGAACTCCGTGTTGGAAGCGGATGGAAATCCGACTTCGATTTCCTTGAATCCGCACTTCACGAGCGTTTGAAACAGCTCAAGCTTCTGGCTGACATTCATGGGCACGGCCAGCGCCTGGTTGCCGTCGCGGAGGTCAACGCTGCACCAGCGCGGCGCCTGGGTGAGGACACGGTTCGGCCATTGCCGTTCGGGGAGCTGCACCGGCGGGAACGGGCGGTATTTGGTGGACGGATTCTTGAGCATGTTATTTCGCGTATTTTTAGTGCCGGGAGCGGTGAGGCCAACAAAAAACCCACTGCCCTGCGGCAGTGGGTTTCAGTAGATCGTTTGAAAAACCTAGAACCCGACCGCCGCGCCGGTCAGCAGCAGCGCGTTTGCAAGCAGCAGGTTCAGGTTTTTGTTCATCGCGCTGCGACCCTAACAAAGCAAAAGCCGATCGGTCAAAAAGTTTTTCGTTCCGGACTTGGACAAGGTCGAATTTCCAGTTTGATGGAGGGGCTTTCGGAAACGCAAAGTGGCCGTCTTGCGACGGCCACTTACGAGAATCAACTGAGCAGATCGCCGATTAGAATCGGACGAAACGGCGAACGAGGCCGATGCCGGTCAGTGCAGCGCCGAGCAGCATGACCGTGAGGCCGCCGTCCGGAACGCTCGCTGGTGCAGCGGTCAGCCAGGAAAGGTGCGAGAGACCGGGGCCACTTCCACCAAATTTGTTTTCGACCGTGATGATGTCCTTGATGTCGGCGATGTAGAACACCACCTGCTTGTCATTTCCGTATTTGGCGGTCATGTAGGAATACAAACCCAGCGAATTGTCCAATTGGTATGGGCTTGATTCGTCACGATTCACGTAGGCAATCACATCAGGCAGAGTGGTTGGCAGCAAAGAACCCGCTCCCTTGGTGAAAGTCGCGCCACCAAAAGCGCCTGCCGCGGCATCTCCGTTCCAAACATCAATGCTTCGTTGAACGCCTTGGTCAATCACCGGGTCGCCATTGAAAATGCTTGCCGGGGACCAGTATCCAACACCGTAGTCCGCGTAGGAAATCTGGATGGCGGATCCGGTCGTTGCGGTCAACATCAAGGCTGCGGTCAGCCCTGACAGTAAAAGTTTCGAGATCTTCATGGTGCTTAAAATGTCAGTTCGTAATCAGGTTCACAATCCCTGTAACACAACTCGTGCCGGAGAAATGGGTATTCTTGAAAAATTTATATCTTGTTCAACTAGAGTTACTTGCGAGGCGCTGTTTTTCCGTCAATTGGATTCGCTGATTCCAAATGTAAGCTGGTCCGACAAATTCATCGGTTGAGTTACGGATAACTGCCTGTCGGATGAAACCACGACTCAGGTTTTAGGAGGCAGTTGAGCCTCCCGGCTGCGCGCTGCGCCTTTCGCTTTCTTTCTTTCCAGCCATTGTCGTTTGCGAGCGGCTTCGTTCAGGAAGGCGAGTTCCCGCTTCATCTTGATGTAGCTGTCATATTTTTCCTTTGGAAGCTTCCCGGTTTGCAGCGCTTCAAGGATTGCGCACCGTTTTTCCGTCGTGTGCGTGCAATTCGTGAAATGGCAGCGCAATGCAATTTCCTCGATGTCCGCAAATGCTTCATTGCCGGTTTCGCCCGCCAGCCACATCTGAAATTCCCGCATTCCCGGCGTGTCGATCACCAACCCACCATTCGGCAGGACAATCAGTTCCCGCCATGTGGTGGTGTGTCGTCCTTTTGCGTCGCTTTCGCGAACCTCGGTGGTCGGAAGAATCTCATCGCCGTAGAGCTGATTGATCAAAGTCGATTTGCCGACTCCTGACGCGCCGATGAACACAATCGTTTGGCCAGGTCGGACCAGTTGTGTGAGGCTGTCCATAGCGCGACCGGTCTTGGCGCTGACAGCGATGACTGGAGCGTCCGCTGCAATTCTCTCCACCGTCGCCAGTTTCCCAAGAATGTCGTCACACAGATCCGCCTTGTTCAGGACAATCACCGGTTTCACGCCGCCATCAAGCACCATGGCCAGATGCCGTTGGAGCAGGGCGGGGTTGAATGAGATGTCGAGGGCCTGGACGATGAAGGCAATATCGACATTGGTTACAATCACCTGTTCCTCAGTTTCCCGTCCAACCACCTTCCTGGAAAGCTTCGTCCGGCGCGGAAGCACGTAGTGAATCTGTGCCTTCTCCTCTTCATTTGGAACTTCGGTAAACGCGACCCAGTCGCCGACTTTCGGGTGAGTGGCGCGGCTCCGATTTTCGTGAAGGAACCTGCCGGTCACCTTTCCGATGAAAGTTCCGCGGTCCGCGAAGATCACGAAATGATGCTTGTCCTCAACCGCCACGCGGCCCGGCAGCAATCCTTTGTGATTGAGCTTTTCGAGCTGTTCCTGGAGCCCGGCGTTCCATCCGAGCGTTTCAATTGTCATCCGTTTCTTTGCCGCCATGGATGTGCAAACGCTAACCTGCCGCGGTGCCAGCGCCAAGAGCCAAGAGGCGAACACTTGGCGAGGTTCACCGCATTGACGAATCGCCGTGCGAAGCGGTTAGTAGGTCATGGCGGTTCAGTTTGAGGATGTTCAATCGGCGGCAGCTCGAATTGCGGGACGGATTTACGAATCACCGTGCCCGCCATCCATCCCGCTTTCAGAAGTCACCGGCATGGAAATCTTCTGCAAACTCGAATACTTGCAGCGCACCGGAAGCTTCAAGGAACGCGGCGCTCGCAATGCGCTTCTGCTCCTTTCAGACGATCACCGCAAGGCCGGCGTCATTGCCGCTTCGGCTGGAAATCACGCTCTGGGACTGGCTTATCACGCACAGTTGCTTGGAATTCCAGCCACGGTTGTCATGCCGCGATTCGCGCCGCTGACGAAAGTGGCGAATTGTCGAAAGTTTGGCGCGCGCGTTGTTCTTCACGGCTCAACCCTCGCCGAGGCACGTCAACGCGCGGACGAAATTCGATCCACAGATGGGCAGACTTACATCAATGGCTACGATGACGACGCGATCATTGCCGGACAGGGAACGATCGGTTTGGAAGTGGCGGAGCAGGTGCAGGACTTCGATGCCATTGTGGTTCCGATTGGCGGCGGTGGTCTGATTGCGGGAATTGCGATTGCGCTGAAACATTTGAAGCCGCAGGTGCGGATCATCGGAGTTGAACCGGAACGAGCCGCGAGCTGGACTGCTGCGGTTCGCGCCGGTGAGCCTGTGGTCGTCGAACTGAAGCCAACGCTTGCCGACGGATTGTCTGTGGCGAAGGTGGGCACGAATGCGTTCGCGTGCGCACGGAAGCTCGTCGATCAAACCGTGCTGGTTTCAGAACAGGACATCGCGCTTGCAGTGCTGCGGCTCGTGGAACTGGAGAAAGAAGTCGTTGAAGGCGCCGGGGCTGCGGGGTTGGCGGCGTGTCTTGCGGGAAAACTGCCCGAACTCAAGGGCAGGAAAGTGGTTGTTCCATTGTGCGGAGGGAACATTGATCTGACGATGCTCGGACGCGTGCTGGATCGTGGACTGGCATTCGATGGACGGCTCTGTCAGTTCACGGCCACGGTAAGTGATCGACCCGGTGGCTTGGCAAAGCTGGCGACGATCATGGCCGAAGAAGGCGCCAGCATTGTCGATATTGCCCATGACCGCGCGTTCTGTGGAGAAGACCTCAGCACCGTCCGCGTTCACTGCATCGTGGAAACGGAAGATGCAGAACACGTCGCGCATTTGCATGCGCGGTTGAATCAGGAAGGTTTTGAAGTCGCCGAACCGGAACGCTGATGCGTTCGCGAACATGAACGATGAATGACAGGTCTCGAGAACGCAGGGCAGGGGAAACTGCGTTCGAATATCGTCGATCGTGAATGCTCTAGCTTTCGACGACGCTGATCTCCACCGGCTCGACTTTGACGCCGAGTTTTTCCAGCCATTTGATGGAGGCATTCACCTGGTCGCGCGGGCCATCGATCTCGAGGCAAACGATCCCGATTTCATCGGTGACATTCACCTGGCGGATGTTGGTGACGACTTTGAACTTCTGACCCAGTTCCCAGATCACCGGCTTTTTGATCAGCTTTGGCGGATACATGAGCCAGAGCCGCCGCTGTGTGGGAGTGGTCGGCGTGGTCTTCGTTTTGGACCTGGTCACTTTGGTTGCCATGATCTGCCTCCGGATTTGGATTTTAAATTTTCGAACTCGGAACTCAGAACTTAAAATTTGAAACTCGAAACCTATGACGGCCCTCTTCCGGTTTGAATGGAAGAGGGGCCGGCATGCAGTTGAGTGAAATTCTAGCCTCCAGCAATTGCTGGAATGATGCTGATTTCGTCGCCGTCCTTCAGCTCGGTGTCTTTGTTCTTCAGGAAGCGGATGTCTTCCTCGTTCACATAGACATTCACGAAGCGGCGGACTTCGCCTTTTTCATCGACGAGACGCTCCTGAATTCCGGGAAACCGGTTTTGGAGTTCAGTGATCGCTTCGCCGATGGTCGCAGCCTGGATTTCGACCAGCTCTTCGTTGTTGGTCAACTTGCGGAGCGGAGTAGGGATTCGGACTTTCTTTGCCATAAAATTATGCGTTGACGGGTTTCACTTCATTCGCCACGAGCGCTTCAAATTCGCGCAGGCTCGGCTTGATTTCGCGCGGCTTGCCACAGTGACCATCGACCGCGTCAAGCGTTTTGAGGCCGTTGCCGGTGACGCAGATCACGGCGGAATCATTCGGCCCGATCTTGCCGGACGCAATGAGCTTTTTCGTCACGCCGACTGTAACGCCGCCGGCCGTTTCGGCAAAGATGCCTTCAGTTTCAGCCAGCAGCCGGATCGCGTCGCGAATCTCGTCGTCGGTCACATCGTCAGCAGCTGCGGTGGTTTCCTTCATCACCTTCAGCGCATAGAAACCGTCCGCCGGGGTGCCGATCGCGAGTGACTTGGCGATCGTGTTTGGCTTCACCGGTTTGAAGAAGTCGAGTCCGGCTTTCTGCGCGGCGGAGATCGGCGAGCAACCGGTCGCCTGCGCGCCATGCACGTGAACTTCGCTTTCTTTCGCGAGACCGAGCTTCACCATTTCCTGATAACCCTTGTGAATCTTCGTCAGCAACGAGCCCGAAGCCATCGGCACAATGGTGTGCTGTGGGATCTGCCAGCCGAGTTGTTCGACGATTTCATACGCCATGCTCTTTGAGCCTTCAGCGTAATATGGGCGCATGTTTACGTTGACGAATGCCCAGCCGAACTTGCCGGCGATCTCAGCGCAAAGCCGGTTTACTTCGTCGTAGTGCCCCTTGATCCCGATGACCTGGGCGCCGTAGATGAGCGAGTTGAGAATCTTGCCCTGCTCAAGGTCGGACGGAATGAAGACATACGCGCGGAGTCCGGCGGAAGCGGCGTTGGCGGCGACCGAATTTGCGAGGTTGCCGGTTGACGCGCAGGCCACCGTGGTGAAACCGAGTTCGCGCGCGCGGCTCAGAGCGACACTCACAACGCGATCCTTGAACGAAAGGGTGGGATAATTGACGGTGTCGTTCTTGACCCAGAGTTCGCGAATGCCGAGGCGCCTGGCCAGACGGTCCGCTTTCACGAGCGGAGTGAAGCCGACCTGTTGTCCGACCGTGGGCTGACCTGCGACCGGGAGCAGTTCGCGATAGCGCCACATGCTTTTCGGGCGGGACTGGATGGCTTCGCGCGTCAGAGATTTCTTGATGTGATCGTAGTCGTAAACGACTTCGAGCGGGCCGAAGTCGAATTCGCAGACGTGAGTGGCGGTGAGCGGGTATTCACGGCCGCACTCGCGGCACTTGAGCGCTCTCATGAAGTTCTCGGTCTTTTCCATAATCATTTTCACAGCGCCTGTTGCGGCGGTCCATAGCCGCCGCTTTGGCCATCAGGTATTCGGCGGTCACAGACCACCGCTACGGTTTGCGATTGGGGAAATAAAAAACCCCTTCTCGCGTGAGAAGAGGTTTCAAATTTTGCGCGTTCTCTTCTCATTTTCCTCCGACGAATCGGAGCTGGATTTGGCACCTGGACATTGCACTTCGCGCTGCAACCGGTTGCCGTGGTTTCATCGGGCCAGTCCCTCAACCACTCTTTATGAGTTCGTTGGTATCAACGAATGCGGATAAATTGATTGGATGAGTCGAAGGTGTCAAACGGTTTTTTCGTTTGCAAACGAGATTCAGTTTCAAATGTCGATTCAGCCCAACAACTCAAAATTCAAAATTCAAAATTCAAAACTCGAACCTGTCACGTGACGGCCTTGTAACCAATCCGCCAGCTCATCCCTCCTTAGCTAAATCAAATCCAACCCAGGAAATTACATGAAACGTTTGCTCAACCTCGTCGTCTCGGCAGCAATACTTCTAAGCGCGGCTGGCAGCTTCGCGCAGCAGAAACGGGTCAGCCCTCCCGATGTCACCGGAGCTGTCATCGATGGCAACCGGGTCACAGTGTATTATGCACGCCCTTCGATAAAAAATCCGCGCAACCAGGAGGATCGAAAAATCTGGGGTGGACTGGTTCCCTACGGCAGGGTCTGGCGGCTCGGTGCCAATGAAGCGACGCTGCTGACCACGCAAAAAGAGATCACGTTTGGCGAAACAACGGTGCCGGCGGGTGCCTACACATTGTTCCTGCTTCCGAAGGAAGACGGTTCGTCGCAGCTCATCATCAACAAACAGATCGGTCAATGGGGAACGCAGCACGACCCGAAGCAGGACCTGGCGCGCATTGATCTGAAGAAGGAGACACTGGAAAAGCCGGTTGAACAATTCACCCTGTCGATTGAGCGGAATCCGGCCGGTGGTGGTCTGTTGAAGGTGGCGTGGGAGAACGTCCAGTTCTCCACGGCATTTGCAGTTCAGAAATAATGGATAACAATACGCGCACAAAATCTATGAACAAGAAACTGATCCTTTCATGTCTTCTGGCAGCCGGCGCAGGGCTGCTGGCCGTCAACGCGTCCGCACAACCTCAGCAACGCATTGAATTTCCCGCCGCAAGCCCGGCGCAAACCCTCAAGCAGCGGGTCGGTCTGACGGATATCGAAATCGTCTATTCCCGTCCCAGCGTCAAAGGACGCAAGATCTTCGGCGGTCTCGTGTCCAACGGCGAGGTCTGGCGCACCGGCGCAAACAACGCCACCACGATTTCATTCAGCACGCCGGTCAAAATCAACGGCTCGGATGTTCCCGCCGGAAAGTATGGTCTGTTCACCATTCCGGGTGAGAACGAATGGACTGTGATCATCAGCAAAGGATCGCAGCAGTGGGGTTCGTATCGTTATGACGAGAAGGACGATCTCGTTCGGGTGAAAGCCAAGCCCGAAAAGCTTTCACAAGCGGTTGAAACGTTCACGATCGACATCAATGACCTTCGCGACGACTCTGCCACGCTGAATCTTATCTGGGAAAAAATCCGCGTGCCGGTGAAACTGCAGGTCGATCTGACGCAATTGAAGGCACAGATCGAACAGGTGATGGCCTCCAATGACGAACGCAAGCCCTACTTCCAGGCTGCGGCGTTCTATCACGACCACAACATCGACATGAAGAAGGCGAAGGAATGGGTCGATGCCGCGGTTGCCGAGCGTGAAGCGTTCTACATCGTGCATCTCAAGGCCAAGATTCTTGCAAAGCTGGGCGACAAGGAAGGCGCGATCGCAGCGGCGAAACGTTCCACTGAACTCGCGAAGGAGGCGAAGGACAGTGGTTATGTGAAGCTGAACGAAGATCTGATTGCCAGCCTGAAGTAGGAGTCGGCATTCACGAGGCAGGCTTTCGAGCCTGCCGGTTCGCCGGCGTTCAAGCCGGTGTTCCGAATCTCCCATGTACATTCCACTCTTTCGTGATTGGATGTCAGCTGCTGCGGGTTTGATCCGAGCGGTTGCACATCTGAAATTTGAGCAGTGCGGCGGCGCAGCTTTTCCTTTGTGGGCAAGGTCGAGCCGCTGCTCCGCTCGCACCTTATTTGCGACATTGAAACTTCCAACGTTCTTGCTCTTCGCGGCCACAGTGGCCGTACAAACGAATGCGAAGGCGCAAACAACTCCGGCCGCTGTGTTCCAGGAACTGCGCAGTTTCGAAAACATGGGCACGGTTCTCTACGTTGCCGCGCATCCGGACGACGAGAACACGCAATTGATCGCGTATCTGGCGCGCGGAAAGAACTATCGCACCGCTTACCTTTCCCTCACTCGCGGGGATGGTGGCCAGAATGTGCTGGGGTCGGATTTTGACGAACGACTGGGTGTCGCACGCACTCAGGAACTGCTTGCGGCGCGCAGGCTGGATGGTGGACGCCAGTTCTTCACCCGTGCGATCGATTTCGGATTTTCCAAGGACTACGAGGAAACGCTTCGAATCTGGAACAAGGAGGAAGTTCTTGAGGACATGGTCCGCATTATTCGTCATTTCCAGCCGGACGTGATCATCACCCGCTTTTCACCGCAACCCGGCGGCACGCATGGACACCACACCGCCTCGGCGGTTCTGGCGCGTGAAGCGTTCAAACTGGCCGGCGATCCGAATGCCTATCCCGACCAGCTCAAGACATTGAAGCCGTGGCAGCCCAGGCGCGTTTTCATGAACCGCTGGGGAGGCGGAAATGAAGGACTGCAGATGCAGATCGGCGGAACAGATCCCGTTTCCGGAACTTCACTGATGGACCTGGCGAATCGCAGCCGGGCGATGCACAAGACGCAGGGCTTCGACAATTTTGGCGGTCGCGGTGGCGGGCCCACGCGCTCGGAGAATCTTCAGTTGCTCGACGGCGAGCCGGCGACAAGTGATTTCATGGAGGGCGTCGATACCACGTGGAACCGCGTTGAAGGCGGCGCTGAGGTTGCGCGGCTTACGGCGGAAGCGATCTCCGGCTTCGATTCCAACAATCTCGCCGCAAATGTTCCCGCTTTGCTGAAAGTGCATGCCGCACTCAAATCGCTTCCGAAGAATCCGGTCGTCGATGAAAAACGTGAACAGCTCGATCGCATTGTTGCCGCCTGTCTGGGCTTGAATGCACGGACGATGATTGCTTCCGCTGAAGCAGTGCCCGGCGAAAAGCTGAGAATGAAGCACGTGGTCGAAGTCAAATCTGAAGTTCCCGTGCGCTGGATTGCCTCATCGTTTGGCGGGAAAACTTTCCAGCTGAACGTTCCGTTCAATTCAAAGAAGCCGGTCGAACGTGAATCCACATATGCAATTCCGGAGAGCATGCCGTTCACGCACCCATATTGGCTGCGATCCGAGCGCGGCACCGGAATGTTCCGCGTCGATGATCTTTCATTGATCGTTGAACCCGAGAATCCCCCGGCGATTCCGATACAGCACACTTTTGAGGTCAAAGGCCAGACGATCGTTCTGCGTGACGAACCGATGCAGGAGGGCGGAGTTGACGGAGGCGGTCGCTCGCTGGATGTGATCCCGCCGGTTTCATTGTCGTTCGGTTCCAGTGTTGCGGTTTTCGTGCCGGGATCGACACGCGAGCTGGATGTCGAACTCGTTGCATTCCGCGATGGTCTTTCTGGAACGGTTGAACTCGAAGTGCCGAAAAGCTGGAAGGTTTCACCGGCGAAACAGACGTTCAAACTCGCGACACGCGACCAACGTCAGTCGGTGAAGTTCACTGTCACTGCCCCGGCAGAGATCAGTTCGGCGAGGATCGTTGCGCGGGCGGATGTAGGCGGAAAAACCTATCGGAACCAACGCGTTGAAGTGCGATACGGCCACCTGCCTTTGCAACTGCTGCATCCTGAAGCGGCGATCAAGGCGGTGAACATGGAGCTTTCCGTCCGCGCGAGGAAGGTCGGTTACATTCCTGGAGCAGGAGACGACATTCCTGCGGCGCTGCGTCAGATGGGTTGCAGCGTGACTGTTCTGAACCAGCCGACATTGACTGCTGCGGAACTATCGGGATTGGACGCGGTGGTGATCGGTGTTCGCGCGTTGAATGTACGCTCGGAATTGCTCAAACAGATGCCGGCGCTCACTGAATTTGTTGAAGGCGGCGGCACGCTGGTGGTGCAGTACAATCAGCCGGAACGAGATGGTTTTGGCGATCTGCTCGATGTTCGCATCACGCGCGACCGGGTGACGGATGAATCGGCTGAGATCAAGGTGCTGGCGCGGGAGCATCCGGTGTTGAATTCACCGAACAGAATCGCGCAATCCGATTTCGACGGCTGGGTTCAGGAACGCGGCCTTTATTTTCCCAATCAATGGAATGAAAAGTTCACGCCGATCCTGGCGTGCGGCGATCCTGGCGAGAAACCACTTGAAGGCGGATTGCTTGTGGCGCGGCGCGGGAAAGGTCATGTCGTTTACACGAGCCTGTCCTTTTTCCGTCAGTTGCCGGCCGGCGTGCCCGGTGGCTACCGCCTGTTTGCAAACCTGATTTCTCTCGGCAAATGAGCGACACGAACACTCAATCTTCCAGCGGGCGTGTCCCCGAAAATGAACAGGATCGAATCGATGAAGATCCGCAGGTTCCCGGCTTTCGATCCTGGCGCGGTGTTTACATTTTCGTCCTGGCGTTCTTCGTGGCGGTCGTGGTGCTGCTGACGTTGTTTTCGCGGCACTACGCATGAACACCTTTGACTGGATCGTTCTGCTCGGAACGATGATCGGCATCGCCGCCTATGGAGCGTGGCACACGCGCCATACGAATCATCTCGACACCTACCTGAAGGGCAGCAAGACAACGCGCTGGGGAACGATCGGCATTTCCGTCATGGCCACGCAGGCCAGCGCGATCACGTTTCTTTCAATTCCGGGGCAGGGCTTCGAAAGCGGGATCGGTTTCGTGCAAAACTACTTTGGCCTGCCGCTCGCAATGATCATTGTTTGTGCCGTTTTTCTTCCGATCTACCGCAAGCTCGGGGTTTATACGGCGTATGAATATCTTGGCAGCCGGTTTGATGCAAAGACGCGGCTGTTAGGTGCCGGGCTGTTCCTGCTTCAGCGCGGTGTGGCGGCGGGGGTGACGATCTACGCGCCGGCAATCATTCTCGCGACCGTCCTGGGCTGGCGTCTCGACATGACGGTTGTTGGCATCGGGGTTCTGGTCATCGTTTACACGGTCACGGGCGGCAGCGAGGCGGTGAGTCTCACGCAGAAGTTCCAGATGGGAATCATCTTTGTCGGAATGGTGACGGCGTTCATTCTCCTGATCTTTCGACTGCCGGAGGGACTCGGCTTCAACGAAGCCGCACATGTCGCGGGTGCGATGGGCAAGCTTCAGGCAGTGGATTATTCATTCGATCCGGAGAAGCGTTACACGCTCTGGAGCGGCCTCTTCGGAGGACTCTTTCTTTCGCTTTCGTACTTTGGGACGGACCAGTCGCAGGTGCAGCGTTACATCGGAGGCGCGGCACTGCGCGAGGGGCGGCTTGGTTTGATGTTCAATGCTGTGATGAAGGTTCCGATGCAATTTTTCATCCTGTTGATCGGTGCGCTCCTGTTTGTCTTCTACCAGTTTCAACCTGCACCGGTGTTCTACAATCGTGTCGAATGGCAGCGTCATGCCAATGGTCCAAACGGAGCCGAGTTTCGCGCGATTGAAGAAAGGCACGCCCAGCTGCATGCAGCGAAACAGGAGACGATCCGGGCGTGGCTCGAAGTGCGGCATCATTCCGACGCTGCCGTTCAGCTGGCAGCGCGAGAAGCCATGCAAGCCGCAGAAGCCGAGACGCAGGCGATTCGAAAGGAAGCGAAGGATCTTCTGCTCAAGCATGACCCGCGCGCGAAGGTGAAGGATTCGGACTACATCTTCATCGGATTCATTCTCGAACAGATGCCGCACGGGGCAATCGGTTTGCTGGTCGCGGTGATGTTCTCGGCGGCATTGTCTTCAAAGGCCGGAGAACTCAATGCGCTGGGCACCACGACGACGATCGATCTCTGGCGACAGTTCCGGCCGCTGGCCGCGCATGACGAGCGAAGGAATGTTCGCGTGGCTAAATGGTGGACGGCGATTTGGGGACTGGTGGCGATCGCCTTTGCACTCTATGCAGGCCTTGCGGAAAATCTCATCGAGGCGATCAACATCATTGGTTCGATCTTCTATGGTGTGGTGCTCGGGATATTTCTGGTGGCGTTCTTCATCAAGCGCGTGGGCGGCACCGCGGTGTTCTGGGGGGCGGTTGTTTCGCAGACGGCGATTTTCGTCATCTACTTCCTGCGGCTGCGATTCCCGGTGCTCGATTTTTCCTATCTCTGGTACAACGTCATCGGCTGCGCCGGATGCGTTGTGTTGGCGGTGCTGATTCAATTGATGATCAATCTCGGTGGAGGGAAAGGGAGGACCGCTTGAACGTGCGTATGCAGATGGATTCGAGAAACAGGGAGTGGCAGCTCCGCCCTGCGGAGAACGAAAACGGGGTTGTTTGGACATTTGGTTTTCGCCGCGCTTTTGCACCGTTGCGCCTTTGCGTTGAAACAATAAATCCATGAGCGCTCCAGTTATTTGTTTTGGACAACAGCCCTGCGGGTTTTTTCCGCGGCGATTTCTCGTGGCCAAGTTCTGGACCGCGCGAAGGCTTCAGCAGGAGATCGGCGGCGAGATCGTTTTCTTTTACCACGACAGCGATCATGACCCGCGCGAAACGCAGACGATTCTGCGTCATCGCAAAACAAACGAGCCGGCGATTCTGAACTTCGCTTTCGAAAACAAAATTCAGCGCAAGTTCTCGCCGCTGTATTTGAAGCGCATTCCTGCCGACTGGCAGGCGAAGACCACGCTCCAGCTTCCGAACTACGTGGATGGAAGGCTGACCGCGCTGTTCAAGTCGGTTTCGGCGTCCAACATTGCCGACTTCTGCCTGGAAATGTATCGCGCAATGGGATTGCTCGAAGGCATTCGCGTTGTGCGTTCGGGCGATGCCGCGGTTCGCCGCGCGGCTTGCGACGTCGCGGAATGTTTTGTCGATGTGAAACACGAAGGAGAAGTTGTCCGGGCCAAACTCGACGGCGGCGAACTCAAGCTGCACGAAGGGGGAAATTCCTGGATTACGCTGCCGAAATGCGAATTCACGAAAGAGCAGGTGAGTCCGACTCGCGACTCAAGACTGCGCTGGATGCAGTCGGTGATCCACTGCACGCATTACATTGCCGGGGCAGGGGAACAAGCCTACCTTCGAACCGAAGACGCGCCCGAGATCACGTTCGTTCCGCGCGACAACATCGATCGATCCGATGAAGCCTATGTCGAAGTCCCAAACTGAACTGCCACTCGTCGCATTTGGAGCGCATCCGGATGACATCGAATTCGGATGCGGCGGTGTGATTGCGGCGGAAACGCGCGCCGGCCGTCCGGTGCATTTTGTCATCTGTTCGAAGGGCGAAGCCGGCACTCACGGCACTCCGAAACAACGGGGTCAGGAAGCGGCTCGTGCCGCAAAAATTCTTGGTGCGACGCTCGAGTTCGTGGAACTGGACGGCGACGCGAAACTGGAAGTCCGGTCTTCGCACGCGCTCAAACTTGCGGCAGTGCTGCGACGCGAAAAGCCCGCGCTCGTGCTGGCGCCAAGTCTTGCCGAGAACCAGCATCCGGACCATTGGCGGCTTGGAAAGCTGGTGCGCGACGCGTGTCGGCTCGCGCGTTACGGCGGACTGAAAGGTCTGCGCGGCGAACGTCATGTGATCGAGCAGTTGTTTTATTATGCGGTGACGCCGGAGGCGGAACCGCGCGATGTAAACCCGCTGCTTTACGATGTGTCGCATGAGGAAGTTCTTGCGGCCTGGAAAGCATCGATGGAAGCACACGCGTCGCAAGTGGGCGCGCGCAATTACATCGAATTGCAGCTGACGCGGGCGCGGCTGCTCGGCGCGAGGGCGGGAATCGGACATGCCATTCCATTGTTCCCGAACGATCCGCTGATTGTGGGTTCGCTTCAGCAGGTGAGCCGGGGTGCGAGAAAGTTTTAGGCATATGATTTTAACGCAGAGACGCAAAGGACTTGGAGAGTCGCAAAGTGGTGAGGACAGAGGCATGTGGCACTGGGCCACGGATCGTTTCTCAAGCACGGCTGCTGGATTGATTTCCGATCCACAAACATCCTTTGCGAGTCTCTGCGCTCTCCGCGCCTCTGCGTTAAAACCAGCCTCCCATGACTGACGCGTTGCGCATTGGAATTACCTGTTATCCGTCTGTCGGCGGAAGTGGAATTCTTGCAACGGAACTCGGAGTGGAACTTGCCGAGCGCGGTCATCACGTTCATTTCATCAGTTATGAACGTCCGTTCCGGTTGCCGATGAAATTGCCGCGCCTGCACTTTCATCCGGTGGGCGTGAATGACTACGGCCTTTTCAAATATCCCGACTACACACTGCCGCTTTCGGTGAAGATGGCGGAGGTTGCGCGGGAACATGGACTGGATGTGCTGCATGTTCATTACGCGGTGCCGCATGCGACGGCGGCGCTGCTTGCGCGCTCGATGCTGCCGCGGGAGATGCAACCGAAACTGGTGACCACACTGCATGGCACCGACACCACGCTGCTGGGGCGTGACGAAGATTATCGACCGGCGATTGAGTATGCGTTGCAGCAGTCGGATGCGGTCACAACGGTTTCCGCATTTCTCAAACAGGAAACCCGACAGCTTTTTCAGATCAATCAGGAGATCGATGTCATCCACAACTTCTTTGAACCGGAACGTCCGCGTCGTGCTCCCTGGGAAGTGCGTCGTGATCTTGGTTTGACGAATGAAACCGTGTTGTTTCATGCGTCAAACCTGCGCACACCGAAGCGGATCGATCTGTTGCTGGAAACCGTTGCTCGCATCCGGAGCGATGTGCCGTTCAAGCTGGTCCTGCTGGCGGGTGACAGCTTCGCGCCGTTTGCGTCGGATGTGCGGTTGCTTGGAATCGAGGATCGGTTGCTGGTGCTGGAGCGTATTCTCGACATTGAGGATTATCTGCAGATTGCGGACATCGGACTGTTCACATCGGAGAGCGAGAGTTTTTGCCTGAGCATTCTGGAGGCAATGTGCTTTGGGTGCCCGAGTGTGGCGCGGGGCATTGGTGGAATCCCGGAAGTCGTGGAAGACGGTGTTTCGGGCGTTTTGGTCGATGGCGAAAATCCCGATGCCATGGCGCGGGCGGTTGAGACGTTGATCGAATCTCCGGAAAGGCGGCGCGCGATGGGGCAGGCGGCGCAACAGCGCGCGGCGAAGATGTTTTCCGCGGATGTGATCGTCCCGCAATACGAACGCCTTTACCGGCGTGTTTGCAGGCGAAACGACTGATTTCAAGCTTGCGTTTTGAGAGTCCGACCGGAAGATTGCACCCCCTATATGGAATCTGATGTCACGCAATCCGCAGCATTTTTCAAAGCATGGGCCTGGGCTGAAGCGCACGCGAAGCAATTGATCATTGGCGCCGTGGCTGTTGTCGTTGTGGGCGCTGGCGTCGGATTTGTCGTGGCACAGCGGCACCAGAAGGAAGTTTCCGCCAGTGAAGCGTTGTCTCGAATTGGCGCGCAAAGCACGACGAGCGGACAGGCGGCAGCGCCGGAATCATTCCTCAAGGTTGCGTCCGATTACCAAGGAACCAGCGCCGGTGAACGGGCATTGCTGGTTGCGGCCGCGCGTTTTTTTGCGGAAGGAAAATATGCTGACGCGGAGAGGGAATGCCGGAAATTCTTGAGTGAATATCCCGGTTCCGGTTTCGCGGGCCAGGCCGCTCTCGGTGCTGCAGCGTCTCTGGAGGCTCAGGGAAAAAATGAGGAAGCACTGAAAGCCTATCGCGACATCGCCGAACGTCGTTCGACGGAAACCGTGATGGCTCCGGCCAAACTGGCGATGGCCCGCATTTATCAGGAACAGGGAAATCTCCAGCAGGCGCGTGATGTCTATCAGCAGCTGTCGCAGTCGCCTCAGGCAGGTTCCGTCGCGCAGGAAGCCGCAATGCTGTTGCACGAGCTGGTTCAGAAAAATCCTTCGCTCGCCGAAACACCGGCTGCTTCCACGAACGTTCCCGTCATCAATCTGAACTGATCCGGAGGGACGTTCCTTCTATGAAGCTCACCATCATCGGCACCGGCTATGTCGGTCTCGTGACAGGGACCTGTTTTGCCGAGGTTGGCCACCATGTGATCTGTGTGGACAACGACGCCTCCAAAGTTCAGATGCTTCAGGCCGGCGGAATTCCGATCTACGAGCCGGGGCTGGAGGAAATGGTAAAAAAGAATGTGGCGGCCGGCCGCCTGAGCTTTACCACGAGCACTGCGGAAGGCGTCGAGAAATCGGATGTCGTTTTTATCGCCGTTCCCACACCGCCGCAGCCGGACGGTGCGGTGGATCTGAGTTTCATCGAAAAGGTTGCGCGCGAGATCGCCAGCGCGATGACCAGCTACAAGATCGTCGTCGATAAGAGCACGGTTCCCGTGAAGACCGGCGACAAGGTGGCGGAAACCATCAAGCGCTACTGCAAGGCGCAGGTGGAGGTCGATGTCGTCAGCAATCCCGAGTTTTTGCGCGAGGGGTTTGCGGTGGATGATCTGATGCACCCGGACCGCATCGTGATCGGAGTGAAGAGCGAACGACCGGTTGCCGCGATGAAGGAAATTTACAAGCCATTCAACGCGCCGATCATCGTCACAGACATCAATTCCGCGGAGCTGATCAAGCACGCCTCCAATTCATTTCTCGCGCTGAAGATTTCCTACATCAATGCCATCTCCGTCATCTGCGAGGCCACCGGTGCGAACGTGATGGAAGTGGCGAACGGCATGGGCATGGACGCACGCATCGGGCGCCGTTTTCTTGATGCCTCGCTCGGTTTTGGCGGCAGCTGTTTCCCGAAAGATCTCAGCGCGTTCATCAAGATTTCCGAACAGGTCGGCTACGACTTCGGACTTCTGAAGGAAGTGCAGCGGATCAATGCAGAGCAGATGAACCGGTTCGTGAAGAAGATCACGGACACGATGTGGGTGTTGAAGGACAAGACAATCGGCGTGCTGGGGCTGGCGTTCAAGCAGAACACCGATGACGTCCGTATGTCACCGGCAATCGATCTTTGCCAGCGTTTGCAGAAGGAAGGCGCGAAGCTTCGCGTGTTCGATCCGAAGGCGATGGACAAGGCCCGGGCTGTTCTCAAAGACGTCGTCTATGTTGATGACATGAACAGCGTGGCCGATGGATGCGACGCTCTGGTGGTGGCAACGGAATGGCCGGAATTCAAGCAGCTTGATCTCGAACGCGCGCGAAAGATGATGACTCATCCGATCATGTTCGATGGGCGCAATCTGTTCGACGTGGCTGAAATGGAAAAGCTCGGATTCCTCTACAAGAGCATCGGCCGGTAGAATCCCGCGCTTCGAACGTGCGGTCCGGGTTTGAGGGTCCTCGTCCGCTCTGGTTCTGAATGAATAACGATCCGCAAAAGGTCATCGACGTTTCCGCCGGCCTGGTTTTTCGGAACGGAAAACTTCTCATCACACAACGACACGCTGATGCGCATCTGGGCGGACTCTGGGAGTTTCCGGGCGGAAAACGCGAATGCGATGAAACCTTCGAGCAATGCCTGGTCCGGGAACTTCGCGAGGAACTGGCAATCGAAGTTGAAGTGGGGCAGCGGATCGATTCGGTGGTTCATCGTTACCCGGAAAAAACCGTTCGCCTCGATTTCTTTCAATGCCGGTGGACCGCAGGTGAGCCGCAGCCACTTGGCTGTCCGGCATTTCAGTGGATCGAACTGGATGATCTGGATCGGTTTCAATTTCCTGATGCCGACAAACAGATTTTGCACGTGCTGAAGACGTCTCCCGGACTTTGGATATAAGCGGGGTGTCACAGAGGCGGCAGTGTCACTGGAAAGATGCAGATTCGACCGCCGGCAAGTCCTACATTTGGATTGATTGCAGAGACGCTCGTGATAAGGTCGCGGCATCACTGGACGTTTCAATGCCGGTGTCGGGTGTATCGAAGTTCTTCGGGAATGAGGAAAAACATATGCGGATTCTGATCCAGCAGAAGAACGATGGCCTCTACTTCAAGGACATAGGGGAATGGACACGTGACCCTGCTGAGGCGATGGATTTTCTCAGCTCAACCAGCGCCATTGATTTTTGCATCCTTAACAAGATCTCGCATGTTCAACTCGTGTTGAAATTCGAGGAGCAGCAATACGACATCGTCCTGCCGGTGATGAGTCCTCGCGGCGATGATCCGCGTCGATCTGTCTGATCTAATTTTTCCAGTTCGTTTCTTGCGGAAATCTTCTTCGTGTCTATCCTGTCAACCATGAATGCGACTTCGTTTGACGCCACAAACCACACGCGGCTGAGTGAACTGGGACAGAAAGTGTTGAGTGGAGGACAGATCACCCGTGATGAAGCCCTGTGGATTCTGAACCTGGAATCGGCTTCCGACATTTACGACCTTCTCGCGTGGGCCAACCGGATTCGCGAACGTTTCAAGGGAAACAAGATTCATCTCTGCTCAATCGTCAACGCCAAGGCCGGTGCCTGCTCCGAAAACTGCAGTTTCTGCTCGCAATCGTCGTTTTATCAGACCGGTTCGCCGCGTTACGGGTTCATCGATCCGGAACCTGTTCAGGAAGCGGCTGACGAAGCGAATCGCAACAACGTCACGGCGGTCGGACTGGTTGCGGCCTGGAAAGGATTGAATGAAGGGCCGATGCTCGATGAAGTTTGCGATCGCATTCGCGAACTCAAGCAGAGCGGCAAAACGCGTCCCGACGCCTCGCTCGGAATCATCAAGAGCCAGACGGTTGCGAACCGATTGAAGGAAGCGGGGCTGGAATGTTACGGTCACAATCTCGAAAGTTCCCGCCGCTTTTTCCCCAAGACCTGCACGACGCACACCTACGACGATCGGTTGCAGACGATTCAATTCCTGAAGAACGCGGGCATCAACATCTGTTCTGGGGGCATCATCGGCATGGGCGAAACCCGAGAAGACCGTTGCGATCTCGCGCTGTCGCTGCGCGAAATCGGGGCGAGTGTCGTTCCGATCAATATTCTGAATCCGATCAAGGGCACGCCCTTCGAGAACAACGAGCCGTTGTCGGTGCATGAAATTCTCAAGACGATCGCCTGCTTCCGCTTTGTGCTGCCGCGACAGGAAATCATGATTGCCGGCGGCCGGACGATGAACCTTCGCGATTCCCAAAGCATGATTTTCATGGCCGGCGCGAGTGCGCTGATGGTTGGCAATTATCTGACCACGCTGAATCAGCCGGTGGAAAAGGATCTGCAAATGCTCAAGGACCTCGGACTCGATCCGAGCTGGGAAAAGCACGGATTCAGCGACCAGGAGGAGAGTGGCTGCGGTTGCGGCTCAGGGCAGTGCGAAACGGAAATGGCCATCGCCAAATAGGCGCCGCGTCACATCGAATGAATCTGCAGCGTCTTGGGAAAAACCTGAACCGATACTGCGGTGACACCATCGACATTCGGAAGACGCTGTCGGTGATTCAAGATGCCGCCGCGCGTCACGGTTGGATCTCTGAGACATTTTTCCAGTCTGACCAGCTTCAGCTTGCCGCCCTCTACCGGAAGCCCGCTGCGACGGGTTCCGTTCGGCGCGTTTACATCAGCGCCGGAATTCATGGCGATGAACCTGCCGGGCCACTGGCTGCTGCGAAGTTGCTGGAGGAGAACCGGTGGCCGGACGACATCGAATTGTGGGTCTGTCCATGTCTCAACCCGGTGGGATTCGATCTGAACTGCCGGGAGAACGCGCATGGCATCGATCTCAACCGAAGCTATTTGAATCCTTCGGTGGCCGAAATCGCTGCGCACATCGCATGGCTCGAACGCCAGCCGAACTTCGATCTTTGCCTGCTGCTTCACGAGGACTGGGAATCACACGGATTCTACCTTTACGAACAGAATCCGGATCAGCGTCAGTCGCTTGCGGAAGCAATGATCGAAGCGGTTGGATGTGTCTGTCCGATTGATCCGAATGAAATAATCGAAGGCCGTCCGGCGTTGAATGGAATCATTCGGCCGAACATTGACGTCAACAGCCGGGTTGACTGGCCCGAGGCTTTTTACCTGATTCGCAACAAGACGCGGCTCAGCTACACGCTGGAAGCTCCGTCGGACTTTGCGTTGGAAGTCCGGGTTCAGGCGCTGACCACCGCCGTCCAGGCCGCGCTGGAACGCTTGAGCGTGACGCCGGATTCAACGCAGGCCGTCTGATCCGCAGCAAGCCCGGTTGCGCTGATCCATCCAGGTCTGCCCCAGTTCCTGCAACGTCTTTCCCTTCAGAAGCCGTTCTGCCATCGGAAACACGATGCGCTCCTCCTTGTCGAAATGGCTTCGACAGAGAAGGATCGTGGTCAGCAGGAGGTGACGCGCCTGTTTGAGCTGCCGGGTGCGGTGGATCAATGCGAGGTTCTGTTCGATCAGATTGTGCTCGTGATGAAATGTGTCGCAATGGCCGATTTGCTCGAATGACGGTTCAAGGGGTGTGATGAACAGTTCGTCCTCGGTTCGAGAATGTGCTGCCAGCATCGCTTCAGTCAGTGCCGCGAGAGTTTTCACCTCCGCAACCGTTTTGAGTTTCGGGGCGGCTTTTTCGATGTGATCGAAGAGATTGTGGAAAACGTGATGTTCCGCCTGAAGAGCTTCTGTGATTTTCATGTTGGGTGAATTGTTGTGGAAACAAAGTCACCCGAACACATGAAGCCGGCCAACCGTCTATTGCCAACCTTCAACCTATAAATGGCCGGGATCAATCGCCCGACTATTGGCCCCGAGCCTACTGGTAATGTGGCGGTTTCTGGTTGTTGGCCTTGATGCGTTCGAGTTCCTGCGTTTCCAAGGCTTCCGACTGCCGCTGAACTTCCTTTTTTAGGCGCGTGATCAGCCTGCCCTGATCGATCACCACCTGATTCAGCTGGTCGAGCTGATATTCCAGGTGGGCGATGTGGGCTTCAAGCTTCTGGAACCGGTCCTGGAATTCTTCATTCATACAAGCGCCTGCCGGAGTGTTTGCGACGGCGTTCAGTAGAGAAAAACCCGGACCACTGGTCGATGAAAATCGAGCGTTGCGGATGAGTGAGATGCGGGAGGGGGAAAATACTTCCAGAGCATTCAAGAAATCTCGTAACCGCTGATGTAACGAGGCGGAACAGTCGTGAAAACGTCCGACTCCTTACGCGTCAGCGGCTGTAGTTTTCTAAACCGCTCTATCGCAGGTCCATTTTCCATTCTCCATTTCGGTTTTGGAATCGGATCTCCGTGGAAGAGCTTTCTTCCAAAGTTGGAAGGAATTCAACTTTCAAGACAACAGTGCCGTCGTCCAAAATTTTTTTATCTGCCGCCCGCGCGTCTGGTATCGGCGCCTGATCAAAGAACTCCTCGTGATGCAGATAAAACTGATTTGAAAATGCAATCGAAGCTTCAGTGGGCGCCAGCAGCTGGAGGACGGCCTCCGGTTTACGATTGTGAATGGCCCAGAGGAATGATTGCAGCGTGTTTTCGGGTGTGGCCATGCCGACCCATTGGGCATCTTTCTTTCGAATATAATCAGGAGGAAGGGCGGAAGCGTTTGTGTCCAACTGATTCAGCTTTGCACGCAGAACTTCATTTTCGCGTTTAACAGGCTCGAGTGCAGTTCGTTGTTCCATCAACCGGCTGACTTCCGATCGGAGTCGCAATAGCTCTGGCGGCACGGGAATTTGTTGCAGCGTCGCGGGTTGGGCGTCTCGTTCCGTTCTGGCCGATTCGACCTTTGACAACAATTCCTTCTGTTCGGCCTGGAGCTCGTTTACCTGTCGCTGGCGCGTTGCCGTTGTGGCGAGGAGAACGCAAGTGACAAGGCCAGCGATTGAGGCAAGCACGCGGATGTTCATGGATTGTTTTCCTGTGTAGCGGGGCGTTCCAGAAACCATTTGCCGTCGCGCAGTTTCAACCACTCCGGATGCTCCTTTGCGATCCGCATATGAACGCTGCCATCCACTAATCCAACATTCCCGTGGATCGGACAACGGGTGAGCATGCTGAAGGGTCCTTTTTTAATTGAACCGGGAATGTCGAGAAACCACTCGTAGGAACAGTTTTCCATGCTGAAGCTGCCGAAGTCGGGCGCAGGCTGCCGGCTGCGGTCACCGGGGCAAACAAGGATTCTCGTCGTGCTCAATTCGTTGCTCATGCAGATCACATTCGGCGGAAGCTGACTCTCATTATCTTGAGCCCATATGAGTACCGCCAATGCCATCTGTTTCATATTGTTGACGCAGGCGATTTCCTGAGCGCGCTCCCGGGCGTTGGCGTCCGCTTCGATTTCCTCCGAAAATAATCCGGAACGCTTTTTAAGCGTTTGCTGTATTTCGCGATTCTCCAGCTGGAGTTTTTGTCTTTCAGCGATCTCCTGCTTCAGTCGCTCTGCTATTTCACGCAATTCAGCAATTTCCTTCGCGCGATCTGTCGCGAGTCCCGTTGGCGTTTCGACATTCACAGGGCTCGTCGTAAGGTTGAGCTCGTTTGTCAGAGTTTGTCTCAAGGTGGCAATTTCATTCTCAAGGGATTGAATCTTCGATTGCTGCACGGAAAGTCCGATCACGCAGAACAAACAGATTCCGGAGGGAATCAGTACCGGCCAGAGATGTCGCAGCCAGCCTGACTGCACCTGTGAGATCTGAGTGTTCGAAGGGAACCGCCTTTCATCGTCGCGCGCTTTCATGATCAACCTTTCCTTCAAATCTCCCGGCGGCACCGGCTGAGGTGCATTTCGCAGGAGCTTTTCAATGTCGTTCTCGGTGGGGTCATTCATACCGTTTTCAATCGCGCGGACGGCGGCGGATGTCTTTGTTCCGCCATTTGCTTTTGCAGCTCCGCCAATGCCTGGCGCAGTCGGTATTTAACCGTGCTCGTGGCGACATCCATGGCATCGGCCGTTTCCTGCAAGGTGAGTTCCTGGTAGTAATGCAGGTGAATGGATTCACGCAAATCGGGTGGCAATCGATCGACACAGGCGAAAAGGTGATTGGCGAGGTCTGTCTCGGCTGTGCTTTGATCGGGCGGGGAACATGGGGAAACGCATTCCGCCCACCATTCGGAAGGACGCGATTCGGTCGGACGCTGAGCGCGCCTCCAGTCGATGTAAACATGGTAGGCAATGCCATGAATCCAGGAAGTGACCGATGACCGACCGACGAAGCTGGCCAGGGCGCGTTGGATGCGGCTGAAGGTCTGCTGGGTGAGATCGGCGGCGTCGGCATCGTGATAGGCGAGCCGTCGCAGAAATGCATAAACGCGTTCATAGAATAGCTCGATGAGCTGAATCGTGGCCGCCTCAGGATCTTTTCGGATCAGCGCGGTAAGTTGATTGGCGTCCAAATCCATTCGTTCCATCTGTTTAGTCGAAGAAACCCGACTGCGTGGACAAAAATAATCTCAGGTATTTAATTGCGGGAATTTTGGACAGGAGCGACGGGGAGACGTTCCGTTTTTCTTTAACACTACGCTTCAGTGCGCTGGCGTCTTGAAATGTGGGCGGCGGACGTCCATTCTCTTGGACCGTTTCGCGGCGGCCGGTGCAGCCGTTGCGGGAGAAAGATCAAATGTCATACAACGCCTGGTTTCAGTGTATCAACGCAGAGTGCGGGCAGACCTACCCGCTCAATTCCGTTGTTTATCAATGCAAGCGCTGCAACTCGCTCCTCGAAGTGCAGCACGACCTCAACGCGTTGAAAACCCGCACCGCAGACCAGTGGAAGGACCTGTTCGTCCAGCGCAACAAGGGCAACGAATGGCCCTACGGCTCGGGAATCTGGGGCAAGAAGGAATGGGTCCTGCCACAGATCGCCAATGACAACATCGTCTCGCTCTATGAAGGCGGAACGAACCTGTTCTGGGCCGAACGCTTCGGAAAGATTCTCGGTCTGAACGATCTCTGGATCAAACTCTGCGGCAACACGCACAGCGGATCGTTCAAGGATCTCGGCATGACGGTGCTGGTTTCGCAGGTGAAGCAGATGATCTCGGAAGGCGCGCCCATCAAAGCCGTCGCTTGCGCTTCCACCGGGGACACCTCCGCGGCGCTCGCCACGTATTGCGCTGCGGCGGGAATTCAATCGATCGTCCTGCTGCCGCGTGGAAAGATTTCTCTCGCGCAGTTGATTCAGCCCGTCGCAAACGGATCGCTCGTGCTCTATCTGGACACGGATTTCGACGGTTGCATGCAGCTGGTTCAGGAGATCACAAAGGACGAAACGCTTTATCTGGCGAACTCGATGAATTCGCTTCGCGTGGAAGGTCAGAAAACCGTCGGCATCGAGATCGTCCAGCAATTTGACTGGCAGGTGCCGGACGTCATGATCATTCCGGGCGGCAATCTCGGGAACGTTTCAGCGCTTGGCAAAGGCTTGCTGATGATGAAGGAGCTGGGCCTGATTTCGAAGCTGCCGCGAATCGTCGTCGCGCAGGCTGAGCGCGCGAATCCACTCTACCGTTCGTATCTGACGAACTTCGAAAAATTCGAACCGATCCAGGCGGAGAAAACTCTCGCCAGCGCCATTCAGATCGGAAACCCGGTCAGCATTCAGAAAGCGATCCGCACGTTGAAACAGTTCAACGGCATCGTCGAGCAGGCGAGCGAAGAGGAGCTGGCCGATGCGGCGGCGTTGGCCGATCGCACGGGCATGTTCACCTGTCCGCATACCGGCGTGGCCCTCGCCGTCATGATCAAGCTCCTCAAGGCTGGCAAGATCGACAAAGCGGAGAAAGTGGTCGTCATCTCCACAGCGCATGGACTGAAGTTCGTCGAGATGAAGGTGAAATATCACCAGAAGGAACTTGGATTCCCGTCCCGCTACGCCAATCAGCCAATCGAACTTCCTGCCCGACTGGACGCCGTCAAGGAAGCCCTGCAGAAGGCGCTCGCCGAAAAGAGCCGTTTCGAAGTCAGCTGACTGTCGCCTGGAGCGCGGCTGTGTCGCGGACCAGCCGCAGCGGGTTCAGCATCCGTGCGTTGACTCTTCTCTCACGCAGTTTGCGCTGGCGAAGACGATCGCTGTTGCGACTGGTGCTGAAACACACAGTCGCGGTTCGGAATTCAGGACGACGAATCTGAGCACCACAACTTCAGATGCGAACTGACAGTCACATTTCTGAAAACACGCCAGAACACGGATGGAAGCCGTGCTGCGTGGAATGAAGCAAGTCGCCGTGTTCTGGTAAATGTCAGAACCGATCGGAGTCTTCAATGAACAGGGATTCAAAAATAAAGCGGCTCGACTCCGACTTGCCCGAGCGAATTACGAACCGCATGGGGCACCGCCAATGATTGTGACCACCATTTTGTCTTCCTGAAGACAGGCGTTGGCGGCCCGTTTGATGTCATCGAGGGTCACAGCTTCGTAGAGGGCATCCTCCGCGTCTGCATGAGCGAAACCAAGTCCGTACAATTCATCGAGCGCGCTGCTCATCGCGAGATTGCCAATGTCCTGCCGGGAAATTTTCTTCTGTCCGATCACCTTGGCTTTCGCGCGTTTGAGTTCAGCTTCGGTCAGTCCTGACTCACGGAGAAGAGCGGCTTCGCGCAAAAGCTCCTTTTCAACGAGAGCAGCCTTTTCCGGCATCGTGCCGACGTAAAAGGAAAAATAGCCGGGGATGATTCCGGGGAAGTGCTGCGCTCCAACGTAGTAGGCCAAGCCCAGTTCGTCGCGAATGCGAAGGAACAATCGTGAGCCAAGGTCGCTGCACGTCTCCTGAAGCAGCTCCAATGCATAGCGGTCGGCGCGGTGCAGCGTAGTGCCAGGGAAACCGATCACCACCACGGCCTGTTTTTTGTCACGGGTTTCGTTTACACGTCCCGGCCTGAATGGAACCGCTTCTGTACCGCGGAACGGTTCGGCAGACGGTTTCCAGCCGGCGAACGCTTTTTCCACGGCTGCTTTCAATTCGGCGGTTTTGACATCTCCGAAAACGGAGATCACGCAGTTATTGGGAACGGCAAACTTCCTGTGAAATTCCCGAAGATCCTCCGCCTTCAAGCGCTCAAGCGATTCCTCGGTTCCGAGTGGATCCAGTCCGTAGGCAGCAGTGCCATACATGGTGCGTCGCATCGCCATGCCGGCGCTCTTGAGCAGGTGATCTTTCTGCGCCTGAATATTTGCAATCTGAACCTCGCGTTCGCGTTCCAGGGCATCGGATGGAAACGTTGGATTCAGTAGAACGTCGGTAAAAAGATTCAGCCCGGTCGCGAAATCGTCACTCATCACTTCAGCATTTACGCCAAAGCTGTTGTTGCCGCCGTAGCTGTCCATGTTGCCGCCGATCGATTCGATCTCGCGCGCGATCTGTTCCGCGGAACGTGTGGCGGTTCCCTTCAACAACAGCTTGCTCATCATCTGCGTGATGCCGTTGTTCTGGTCCGTTTCGGCAAGAACACCGCCGAGGAAGACAGCGCGAAATTCGACAAACGGAAGCCGGTGATCCTCCTTCACCAGCAGGCGAAGGCCATTTGGAAGCTCAAATTTCTGAACCGCGTGATCGCTGTGTTCCACGGTTCCGATCGACGATTTTTGGGTCGAGCCGGACGGCAGCAAAGCGAATACGGTTCGATTGGCCGGGGAAAGATATTGTCGCGCCACGCGCTGGAGATCGGCAGGCGTGATGCGTTTCACCGCTTCAAGGTAGCGATGGGAAAAATTGAGATCGTTCGCCGCGAGCCAGCTTCCACCGAGATCCTGCGCCTGGCCTTGCATGGTCTTTCGGGCCGAGAGTGTTCCGGCGACAAACTGTTTCACTGCTTTCGCGAGTTCCTCCGGCGCGACCGGTTGCGACTGCATCTTTTCCACTTCAGCCAGCATGGCGTCGCGCGCGGCTTCATAATTTTCCGCGTCCACCACGGCGCTCATTCCAAAGAGACCGGGATTCCCGGGGCTGTAAGTCCAGGCGTCTGCGTGATGCACCACGCCAAGCTTTTCACGAACCTGCTGGTAGAGGCGTGAGGAACGGCCGCTTCCAAGCAGCACAGCTAGAACGTCGAGAACAGGCACGTCGGGATGACGCAGTTCGGGAATGTGCCATGCGAAGTGAAAGTGTCCGAGTTCAATGGGCGCTTCCTCGATGATCTCACGCGGCGCGGTCTGACGCGGCTCCTCGGGCAGAACAACGGGCGGCAGCGGACGCGCCTTGTTCGAGGCGTAAGCGGTGCGGATTTGATCGATGACCTCGCCGGCCTTGATGTCGCCGACCACAATGAAGAAGACATTGTTCGGCGCGTACTTTTCTTCGTAATAGCTGTGGATGTCGTGCGGTTTTACTTCATTGAAGATGTCCGGGTAGCCGATGATCGTGAAGCGATACGGGCTTCGCGTGTAGGCAGTTTCGAAAAGCCGACGGCTGGAGCGGCGGCCGGGGTCGTCATAGCCCATGTCCATTTCACGGCGAATGACATCCATTTCCTTCGCGAGTTCCTCCGGGGGCAGGGCGGCGTTTTGCATGATGTCGCAAAGGATGTCGATCGCCGTGCGCGCGCCGGTGTTGGGAACATCGATGTGATACACCGTACGATCGAAGCTGGTGTAGGCGTTCATGTAACCGCCCGCTTCCTGAACCTCCTGATCGATGCGGCTGCCCGGGCGGGTGGTTGTTCCCTTGAAAAGCATGTGTTCGAGCACGTGCGACAGTCCGGCGCCGAGCCATTTGCCTTCATGAATGCTGCCGGCCATGCACCACGCCTGCACCGAAACCACCGGCGCGCTGTGATCTTCGCGAACAATGATCGTGAGACCATTGTCGAGTGTGGTGAGCTGCACGTCCGAAGGTATGGCCGGGAGTTCGTTCTGAGATTGCATCGTGTTCAACTGTCCGAGGAAGGTATTCGCAAACAGGCGTTGGGCAATGCAATTTGACTGGGCTTGTTTCCTCAAATCGTCGTCTGGCCGCTGCTTCCTTCCAGTTCAAGGATGGGAAATGAGCCGGAAGAAAACAGATTCGTCGGTTCCAACGGGAATGTTTACCGGACTGATGTTTCCACCCGGGTAATCGATCCAATTGGTTCCCAGACCGGAACCGAGGCTGTTGGTTTGCGATTGGAGCTTGAAGCTGCCGCTCCAGGAGAGTTCCAAGGCGCTGCTGGAGTTCGTGTAATTCAGTGTTGGCGCGGGAACGAATCCGATCACACTCACACTTCCGTCCACTTCGAGGTTGTTTGTCCAGATGACGCCGGCACCTTCAACGGCCATCGATGCTCCGTTCTGAAGCGGTTTGTTGAAGAGCGTGAATGTGTCACCGATCGTCAAAGGCGGACCGAAATTCTTCATTGTAACCGGGCCGACGCCCGCGTTGGTGAGTGTTCCGCTGACAACGACCTGATCGTTTGGAACAGGGAGAGATTTGTCCACTTCGATGGTGATGTTTCCCGCGATGCTCAAGTCATTGTTGATGGTGAAGATCCCGATGGAAGCGCCCGGTGCGAACATCGACTCCGGATGCAGGATGACTGGGCCGGAAAGGGTTCCGGTACCTCCGAGGACGCCGCCATAGACCACGGTTGCGCCAGCGGAATTGTCACTGTTGATGATCAATGCGCCGTTGCTCACGGTGTTCATCCCGGAATATGTGTTTGCTGCGAAGAGTGTCAGGGAGCCGGAGCCAATTTTTACAATGGAGCCGGAACCGGAAATTGCGTTCGTGAAGAGCTGATTGCTCGAATGGTTGAACGCGAGCACGCCATCATTCGTAACGGAACCGGTGCCAAGACTGGCATTTGCGCCGCCATCTCCTGCGAATAGAACTCCGCCTGAAACATAGGTTCCTCCCGAGTAGGTGTTCGCGCCCGAAAGCGTGAGTGTCCCGTTGTTTACCTGCACAGTGCCGCTGCCGGAAATATTGCCCGCCAGTGTCTGTTCCGAAGTCGGAGCATTGGTTGCATCGAAGATGAATGATCCATCGATGATCCAGGATAAAGAGCTGACCGAGTGGATCCGCGGATGACTTCCCTTGAGAATCATGGTGCCTCCATCGATGATGATCGGTGAACTGATGCCGCCCAGTCCGAGTTGACCGGTCGGAACCCATGTCATCGTTCCCGGGCCACTGACGTTGACTCTCATGGAAGGGCCAGCGGAATTGACGAGATAATTTTCGCAGATCCAGTTTCCGGTGCCGGCAAAGTGCATTGTCCAGGTTGCACCACCGCCTGCTTGCCAAATTACTTGTGGATTGATGATCGCGGCGTTCGTCGAATTGTTGACCCATTCATGAACCACTCCAGCCGGTCGCGCGGTGATCGACAGCCTGTGGCTTGCGTTGGTGCCTCCGATGGTCAACTGTCCCGCACCTTCTTCGATTGTAATATGCCAGATGGGCAGATTGGCAGAGGTGGGGGACGATTCAGTATCAATGCTCACCGGGCCGGTTTGATCTCCGCTGAGATAGAGGTTGATTCCCGATGTGCCGAATCCACTGGTCAAGACCGAGGTGTTGTAAACGAGATCCAGCGGGCCGGCTACGGTTCCGTCCCACATGGCGGTATCGCTTAACATGGGCGGGATGCCATTGTGCCAGTTCGTGCCCGCCCCGATTTCCCTTCCCGTTCCATCGCCGCCGGTCCAGATGTTGGTCGTTTGAGAGAACGAAGAGAACGTTGCACATCCCAACGACAGAACCGCGATGAAAGCTAGCAGGATGGGTTTCGCCGAGCTGAAGGTTCCAGTCGATGTTGTCCTCATGAGGCTGACACTAGAACCCGCAGGAAAAAGGTCGAGCCCACCAGCATGGACAATGGTCCGAATTGGTTTCTGCAAACTGTGGCGTTTTGAAGGACTGCCCGCGCTTCAGAAGGCTGCTTTGGCAGGGAAAGAATCGCTCGGACGCGCGATATCCGCGGGAACCATTTCCATTCCGAGGTCTTCGAACATTTTGTTGCGTCGGATGAGAAGCTTCTCGAGATAAAGGGCCGCCTCTGACGTGTCATATCCGGAAGCGATCAGTGCGGAGTGGATTTGCTCTTGCTTCAACGCCGCGATCATTCGCGCCATCCAGCGTGCATCGTCCGGTGTCATTCTTCGGAACGCTTCGGTGGGAACAATCGTTTCGTAATTCGTGATTCGAAACGGCGTTGTCATGCGCCCGCGTCCGCGCCGAATTTCCGGTTCGGTGAAGCTGTCTTCCATGGCTTCCGGATCTTCCCCATGACGAATGAGGTAACCGCGTCCGCTTCCCATGCCTGCGCCCAGGTCGCTGAAAAAGAACAGAAGCCGTGAGTTTCCATCTTCTTCCCGCACGATGCGGAGACGGGTGTTGTCGTAACGCGAGTCGAACCAGCCGAGCCACGCGGCCAGCAATCCCGCACCACGCAGTTCCCGAAGATTCTCATGACCGAGACCGCGAAAGTCCCAGAAGCCGACGTTCTCTCCCACGGTTTCTTCCGGTTGAATGTTCACCGGTCCGAACAGCAGATGAGCGATCTGTGATTCCACTTCGATTCGAAAATTCTCCGGATCATCTTCCGGCCGGGCACGGCGGGGATCGATCAACAAATCCGACTTGAGTTCGGCGCCGGTAAGTTCGCGGCCGTCCTTCATCACGGCTTTCAACACAAAGGCAAACGGATCCTGATACGGCTGCAGGTTCAACGTGGTGACTGGAATCCAGAAGGGACACAGTTGCATTTCCAGCGGACGCCGAAGATTGAATTCCCGAAGAATCCGGCGCGAATAGCTCACCTTGATTTCACCGGCGAAATCGGTTGGATCAACGTTGTATCCGAGCGCATGGAAAATCCGGGCGGTGAAGGGTTCGGACTTGGCCTCGCCGAACTTGACCTTCAACCGGACTTTTCCCGACCGGACATCGAATCCCGGATGAGTTCCCGCCCCGGTTTTCGGCCCGGCGTAATTCCAGATTTTAGACGAGTAGTCAGGCAATTCGCTGCGGCCAAATCCGATTGCGAGATTCTGACTGCCAATCGACTCAGGGCGATTCCAGAAAGGGGACGGAATTGGATTCGCATCCAACGCAACATTGCCGCCAGTTATGGGCAGGTTGACTGCGGGCTCGGTGCCATGCCCGATGCTGCGATCGAAGTTCTGAAGCCACATGCGCCAGGGGGAGAGCGCTCCGATGCGTTCAGGCACCGGCGACCGGCGACTGTTTCTCAAACCTTCGATCAACTCACGAATCGATGCACTTGCGTTTGTGCTGGCATCGCTCTGGAGCAGGCGGGCGATTTCCTCCAACGCCCGAACCTCGCGCGACGCGAGCAGGTTTGGATCGTCCTGAAAATGAAGTCGCAGTTCGGCAGCGGAAAGGTTCTCAAGATCGGAATTGCGTTTTCGGCGTTCCGACTTCCGGGCTTCCAAAGCTTCCTTTCCTTTCGCCGCCAGTTTCATGGCCTCGGCCAGAAATGTATCGCGCTCCTTCTCCGGATCGTGCCGAAGCAAACGTTCCAAGTGCCGGGCGAGTGATGGCTCGGATCGGTCTGATCCGGCATGGGCAAACGACGGCCAGGCCAGCAGCGACAGAAGCATCAGCGCTGGCGCAATCCAATCAACGAAACACTTCGATGCACGCATCATGAAGAGCGGAGATGATTCGGTTGAGTTGAGCGCGAGTGGTGCAATAGGGCGGCATCAGCACGATGACATTTCCGATTGGACGAGTCAGAACGCCGCGTTTTGCCATCGCTTCGCACACACGAATTCCGGCGCGTTCGCGCATTTCGAACGGTTCGCGCGTGGTCCAGTCGCGGACGAGTTCAATGCCAGCGACAAGTCCGACCTGCCGGATGTCGCCAATCTGTGGAATCGTCCAAAGCGATTCCAATCCAGCCTGCAGATCGGCCTGAAGCCGGGATCGGTCCGCAATGTTCCTCTTGCTGTGAAGAAGTTCCAGGCTCGCCAACGAAGCTGCGGAACCGAGCTGATTCGCTGTGAAACTGTGGCCATGAAAGAATGTCTTGAACTCATCGTATTCGCCGAGGAACGCATCGAACACCGCCTGTGTGGTGAGCGTCGCGGCCATCGGCAGATAACCGCCGGTCATGCCTTTCGCCACGCAGAGGAAGTCGGGCTGAATGCCTTCCTTGTGCGAACCGAAAAGCGAATGGGAAACGGGGAAAAGGGGAAAAGGGGCAGGGGAGAAACCTGCGGTTGTTCCGCTCCTTTTCCCCTTTTCTCCTTTTCCCCTTTTCCCTTCCACAAACCCCGTTCGTCCGAAACCGGTCATCACTTCATCCGCAATCAACTGCGCTCCGTGCTCCCGCGCGAGCGTCGCGATATTTCGAAGCCAGCCGTTCGGTTGCGCAATCATTCCCGCTGAGCCCTGGATCAAAGGTTCAAAGACAAATGCGGTGTAAGGTTTGCCGCGTTTTTTCTGAACGGAGAACGCTTTTTCTGCGGCGGCGATGCATTCGTTGTTGCACTTCACGTACGTTCGCGCGTCGGCGCGCTGCGGCTTCGCGCGATTGAACGGACATCGATAGCAATACGGCGACCGCAGTTTATCCGTTTTGAACAGGAGCCCGGAGTAAGCCTTGTGGAACAGATCGATGTGTCCGATCGACACCGCACCGACGGTGTCCCCGTGATAAGCTCCGTCGAGCGAAAGGAATCGCGGCTGCGTTTTCGGTCCGCGCGTTCGGCGCGTGAATTCGTAACTGAGCTTCAGCGCCACTTCGAGCGCCGTCGATCCATCATCACTGAAGAACACCTTCGCCAGTTTCGGATTGGCAACACTCGATTTGCGCGAAGACCCGGTTCCCAAATCGTAAATCGTAAATCGTAAATCATTAATCCCTCTCGGATTCGCCGCCTGCACCAGTTTCTCCGCCAACAAACTTGCCGGTTCATTGGCGAATCCCAGAGCGGAGCTGTGCGCGATCTTTCGCAGCTGACGTTGGATTGCTGCATTGATCTTCGGATGTCGATGTCCGTGAAGGTTGGTCCAGATGGACGCGTTGGCATCGAGATATTCGTTGCCATGAACGTCACGCAGCACGCTGCCTTTGCCCGAGGCGATGACAATAGGCTCGCACTTCAGCCAGTCGCGCATCTGCGTGAAAGGATGCCAGATAAAGCGATGATCAAGCTTTGCCAGGGGATGCATGGGGGGGAATCCGTGATGCGTGATTTGTGATGCGTGATACGTGAGGTGTGAGCGAATCGGTCAGGGATTGGACGTCTTCGGTTGTGTGGGTTGCGGTTAGTGTGACTCGAAGCCGGGCGGCACCGCGGGCGACAGTGGGATAACGAATTGCCGGCACGAAGATGCCGCGCTTCCGAAGACGCGCCGCGAGAGACAAGGCTTCCGACTCGTCGCCAATCAGAATCGGAAGGATCGCACTCGCAGGTGTCGAAGCGAAAATCGGAATCGCCTGTGACAGTTTACGAATTCGTTCCCACAAAACACGCCGCCGCGCCTCGCCAGCCGCTGAATGCAGGAAGAGCAATCCCGCCTTCGCCGCCGCGGCAGCTGCTGGAACGGGCGCCGTGCTGAAGACAAAACTGCGTGCGCGGTTCACGAGATAATCGATCAGCGCGCGGCTGCCACAGATATAACCTCCGCTCGCGCCGAGTGCTTTTCCAAGTGTTCCCATCTGCACTTCAATCCGTTCGCTTATGCCGAGTTCATCCGCGACGCCTCGGCCTTTCCTGCCGCAGACTCCGGTTGCGTGCGCTTCATCGACCATCAGCCAGGCGCCATGATGTTCCTTCAGCGCCACGATTTCCTTCAATGGCGCGCGATCACCGTCCATGCTGAAGATGCTTTCCGTCACGACAAGAATGCGCGGTTTGGAATCGGGTGAAGCAGCGCCTGTATCGACCGCCTTGCGCGCCCACTTCAACTTGTCTTCAAGCGAATCGAGATCGTTGTGCGCAAACACGCGCAGCTTTGCACCGGAGAGTTTCGCGGCATCGACAATGCAGGCGTGAACGAGTTTGTCCACGATGATGATGTCGTTCCGGCTCATCAGAGCCGTGATGGTTCCAACCGCGGCGGCGTATCCGCTGGAGAAGGTCAGCGCGGCTTCAGTGCGCTTGAAATCTGCAAGCGCTTCCTCCAGGTCGTGAAACGGCGTCAGTGAACCGGAAACAAGCCGCGATGCGCCGGCGCCTGAGCCGAATCGTTCGACGGCCTTGATTGCGGCCTCCCGAAGCAAGGGATCGTTCGCAAGTCCGAGGTAATCGTTCGAAGAAAAATTCAGCAGGGAACGCCCTCCGATGCTGAGGCGCGTGCCCTGGGCGGAATCGACCTCGCACAGTTCGCGATGGAGATTTTCCTCGCGAAGGGCGGTCAGCTGAAGATTCAGTTCGGCGTCAAAAGCATTCACGGCGCACCAATGCGACGACAGTAAGCGGAAAACGAGGCCCGCTGCAAATTGGGAATTCTCAATGAGACACAGTAGGGGTGCATCTGGACACCCCTGAAACGGGTTCACGGGGAGAATTTTTACCCGAACGATTTTCAGCCGGACCGGCAGGTCCGCCCTACCAAAAACCGGTAGGGCAAAGCTGCCGCTTTGCCTCCATATTTCCGCACCGAATG
>Ga0065721_10049061_pt1 | contig 48176 bp, 20 predicted proteins | sample Mesricmetagenome_FD_59108 | JGI IMG/M metagenome (GOLD analysis project Ga0065721, IMG submission 59108) | Mesophilic microbial community from rice straw/compost enrichment Sample: eDNA_1 v2 (version 2) | ecosystem: Engineered > Solid waste > Grass > Composting > Bioreactor | place: USA: Davis...
CTTGTTTGTGAAGACTTTCTCAAAAGGTCAGTTTCAGTTACGCAGATTTGGGTGGCCGGTTTAATCCGCCCACAAGTGGCTGGTTTTGATCTGCCCGGTGACAGCAATCCGCAATCAATAGTCCATCGCTGATCCCACTTTCTTCGATTCCACATGGAAATCGAAGTAAAGATGATTGCGGGCGATTTTGTGAACGGGTTTCCGGGCCATATACCCACCGGTAAAGGCCGTCCCCAGGCCGGATGGATTTGTCACGGCGTTCGTGTCCATGTCCGCCGCCGCCCAGATGATTGCCGGCTGCGGGATGGATGTGATCTTCATTGGACGTTGCGTCGCATCATCCTGTTTGCCGAAAGGAAGTCCGGGAAGAGTCCATCCGTTGCCAGAGGTCGCGCGTGTGATGGAATAGGAGTAGGCATTGGCGAAATTGTCGGATTCCGGGGTGTATGCGCCAGAAACGCTGTTCATCGGAAGGCTCGACTTGTATCCCGGGCAAACGAACACGTTCACCACACGCACTTCAGTTCCGACCTGCTGCGGTGACGGAAGCGAGAGATATGTCGCCAGATAATACGGCAGCCATTTGCGGTAATTCGACGAAGCCGTCGGCCCGCTGTAAACCGGCGCCTGCGTCTGGGCGAGGGCGTTCGGGTTGTCGCTGGTTGAAACCGGTCCCGGCGGCAGGTAATCCCGGAAATCATCCACATACATCCGCAACGCTGTTCCCATCTGTTTGAAATTTGAAACGCAATTGATCTGCTGGGCCTTTCGTTTGGCACTGCTCAATGCCGGGAGCAGCATCGCCGCGAGAATCGCGATAATCGCGATCACGACGAGCAGTTCAATCAGGGTAAACCCACTGTGGCGGGCAGGCTTGGGATTTCTCAAAACGGCAATCATGAGGACGGGCATTCAGTTGTGGCTTGTTAACACATTCAACGTAAGTGGGCCGCAGAAACCCGAACAATCGGTGACATCTGCATTTGCGATTGAATTTTATGCACCCGGACAGAACTGCGCGGACCGGGCTCAATCGAGTTGCCTTTCGCCCGGCGTCTGTTCATCCTCGCGCGTGCAATGCTGAAGCGCCGCAAGAGGGTTTTGATCGCACTCGGCTGGTATGATTACCGGGTGCATCGCGGAATCGAACGGTTCGCCCAGGAACACGACTGGCATCTTTCAACCAATTTCGCTCGCGAGAAAATTATTCCCTGGGGCTGGCAGGGCGACGGAATCCTCGCATGGCTGGGAGCGGGCGACGATCTCGCCGAGTTCGTCGTGCATGCCAAAAAGCCGACGGTGGATTTGAGCTTCCGCCGTCCACATCTCAAGTTCCCGCGCGTCCTCGAAGATCACGCCCATGCCGCCAAGATCGTCGCGGAGCATTTCCTTTCGCGCGGCTTCCGGAACTTCATGTTCTACAGCGATGCGGACAACTGGTCTTACGAGGAACGCGGCACCGGATTTCTCGAGGCGTTGCGTGAGGCCGGCCATTCCTGCGAATGGATCCGCTGGCACAAGTCACCCTCCTACCGAGTCGATCGCGAACAATGGACACGTAAACGAAGCTGGCTGGCCGCGCAGATGAAACGCGCGACCAAACCGCTGGCGGTATTCGCGGCAAACGACGAACAGGCTCTGGACGTTCTCGAATCCTGCCATTCCGCCGGAATCGCCGTACCGGAACAGGTCGCCATCGTCGGTGCGGAAAATTACCTCCTCGCCCCCGACGCCATGCTGACGCCGATTTCCAGTGTCGATACGAATCTGGAACAACTCGGTTATACCGGCGCGATGATACTCGATCGTCTGATGCACGGCGGCGAACCACCTGCCGTTCCAATCCGCGTCCCCGCCGCCGGCCTGATCACCCGCAAGAGCAGCGATCTGCTTGCCGTGAATCATAAAGGCGTGGCCAACAGCCTTCGCTTCATCTGGGAACATTGCCACGAGCCGATCAGCGTGAAGGATCTCGTGGGTGTCGCAGCCATGTCCCGCCGTGGACTTCACAAGGCTTTTCTGGAAAACCTCGGGCGCACGCCCGGCCAGGAGTTGCAGCGCATGCGAATCGAGCGCGCCAAACGCCTGCTGGCGGAGTCGGATCACAAGGTGGAGATCGTCGCCGGCATGTGCGGTTTCCAGAGCGCGAACAGTTTCTGCGTCGCGTTCAAGCAGGCCACTGGCATTTCTCCGAAACAATTTCGCCTCAGTTCGTTTCACTGAAGGCGCGGCTCGGCCCAATCAAAGCCCCAAATCGTAGGCCGCTTCACGCAGACACAGCTCATCTTTCAAACGGCACATCGTCGGATTTCTCCCTTGGGGCGTTGTATTCACGGTTTGGAGGTTTTTACCCACTAACACCACGAAGGGACGTTTGTACGCTGGCCGTGGATCTCTCGAGACCCAACGACCATCGCGCATGAACGATTCATTTGATTTTGATTCCGGTTCAGAACAGGCCGGACGCAACGGCCACGACACCACTTCCCGCCAGCAACACTCGGAGCGCACACGACGTAACGGCGCTTCCATCGCAACCGGCTTCGATGCGTGGACCATCGTGGACATGCTCACGCGCCGCTGGCACTGGACGGTCATCGGATTCATTCTCGGCGCCGGCGTTTTCTTCGTTCTCGGCTGGATGTATCTCATCAAGCCGAAGTTCACCTCCACGGTTCAACTGCTCCGCTATGAAAATCCCGCCGCAACCGACGCACTGCGTGCGAATCCGTTGAGCAGTGAAACGTTCGCCGGCCTGATCGCATCGCCCGACCTGTTGAAGCGCGTCGGAACGAAGTTCGATCCGCCGATTCCGCCGGAAAAGCTCGTGAAGCAGATGAAGGTCGATCCACAGCCGGAATCAGACATCGTCAAAGTGTTCTTCGCCGCGCGCAATCCCACGCAGGCCGTCACACTCGCGAACATCTACGCCGAGGAAACCGTGGCCTACACGAAGGAACTCCAGGCACGACAGGCGGCTGAAGTGGCCAACAATTACCTGAAGAAACAGGTCGCCGAGATGGACAAGGACATCAATGTCCTGCAGGCCGAGTTTCGCGGCATTCCAATTTCTCCCGCGGTTTCAAACAAGCTCGAGGAAGTCAGCGGCAACCTCGAAGCGCTCAACCAGAACCTCGCCACTTCAACGCGTCCGTCCATCATGACGGTTCGCCTTTCAGAAAAACTGCAGACTTCGCTCGCGGAACTGACCGATCTGACCTCCAAATACACCGATCTTCATCCGCTCGTGCAGCAGAAGCGCGCGCAGATCGACACACTCAAGGAACAGATCACTTCGTCCGCACGCGACAACAATCCTCTTTCCGCAACGGGCCTCGCAAACATCGGCACTGCGGGACAACCGATCTGGGATCCCACGCGCGAGCTGATCCACGGAAAGCTGCGCGCGCTCGAGGACGCCCGAATCAATCTCGCCAACCGCCAGCGCGAAGCCGAAATGTTCGCCAAAGATCCGCCCGGCATCGTCCGCATCTTCGCCCCGGCCGATCTCAAGACAGTGGAGTCCAATCATCGCCGGATCAAAACGGGCATCTTCACGATTTTTGGAGGAGTGATGGGAATGTGCCTGAGCCTTGGACTGATCCTCATTGCAGAAGCTTTCGACAACCGGCTGAGAACTCCGGACGATCTCAAGCGCGTAACCAAACTCCCGGTTCTGACAACGCTCGGCGATCTCAACGCCATGGAAGAACATTCGCGGACTCAGTGGGCGTTCCGCACCTGGACCAAACTTCAGGGCCGGCTCAGCTATTCGCAAAACCACGGACTCGTCTGCGGCATCACGTCCTCCGTCGAAGGGGAAGGGCGATCGACCTGGATTCGATTGCTCGCCGAGGCTGCGAGCCTGAGCGGATTTCGCGTTCTCACGATTGCCACCCAGCCGTCAACCCACATTGAACGATCCCATCCACAGTTGAACGGCGGCTTCCCCGAACCCGAGACGGACATGACGGACATGCATGCAACATCGGAAAACGGCTCCGTAAACGGAGCGCATGAGAACCAGGTTGCCACGATCACCAGCAACGTTCTTTCGTCTCCCGCGCAGGTGACGGAACAGCTCACCGATCCTAACTCGCAGCCGGTGGTTCACATTCCCCTGCCCGGCTGGGTTTGGAATCTCGATCGGCGACGGGAATGGCGCGACGCATTGGAACAATGGAAACAGATCGACAATCTCGTCATCTTCGTCGAACTGCCCCCAGCTTCCGTTCCCGAAGCCGTGCTGCTCGGTTCCAATCTTCCCAATCTGATCTGGCTCGCCGACAGTGGCGTGGCGGACGCCGCTGAAACGCGGCAGCAGATCCAGACGCTTCGCGACGCCCGATGCCACCTTGTGGGCGCGGTGATGAACCGTGCGCAAAATCATGTTCTCAAGAGCCGGTTCCCGCGCTGGCTTGGCTGCGTTGCGCTGACACTCGCCCTCGGCATCAATTCGTTGAACGCGCAAAACGCCACGGTTGAACTGCCGGTCGAGCCGCCACCGGATGAAACCACGCTGCTCGCACCAACATCGAACACGAACGGCAGTTTCTCCGTCACCGGCCCTGCCCAGCGCGCTGCGTGGCAGGAACGCCTCACGCTCGGAGCGGGCGATGTCCTTTCATTCGGATTGCTCGGCGAACCTTTGCTGAATCGCATTGAAGTTGTCATCGCACCCGACGGCCGCGTCAGTTACCTCGAAGCCCAGGACATTCTCGCCACCGGACTCACCATCGATGAACTGCGTGAGCGCATGGATAGTGCGCTCGGACAATATCGTCGCGCTGCTCGAACCGTCATCACGCCGGTTTCCTTCCGCAGCAAAAAATACTTCGTTCTCGGCAAGGTCGTTCAGCGCGGCGTTTACACGCTCGACCGTCCGACAACCGTCATCGAAGCCATCGCGCGGGCGAAGGGATTCGAAAACGGCCTCATCGAAAACAACACGGTGGATCTCGCCGACCTTTCACGCAGTTTTCTGATGCGCGGCGGCAAACGGGTTTCCGTCGATTTCGAGAAACTCTTTTTGGGCGGCGACCTGTCGCAGAACATCCAGATCGAGCCCGGCGATTACCTTTATTTCCCGTCTGCGGATGTGAGCCAGATCTATGTGCTCGGAGAGGTCGGACTTCCGGGAATTGTGGTTTATCGGCCTGACATGACCGTGCTCACCGCGATTTCCACCCGCGCCGGCTTCAATGAGAAGGCATTCAAATCGCGCGTTCTCGTGATTCGCGGCTCGTTGAACAATCCGGAAACGTTCGTCGTAGATGCGTTGGGAACGATGAATGGACGCAAAACAGATTTCCGATTGCAGCCAAAGGACATCGTGTACGTCAGCCATCGTCCGTTCTACAAAGCAGAGGATCTGCTCGACATGGCGACCGTTGCGTTCATCCAGTCGTTCGTCGCGACGTGGGTTGGCGCGGACATTCTTACCCCCACGGATTAACCCGATCCCTGAACCTCTGTGCCTATGAAAGAAACCCTGATCAGAATCACCGCAGGCTCTGCCCTCATCCTCGCGCTGGCCGGATGTCAGAATCCGAAGCATCAGTTCACCAGTCTCGGATCACCGGAATCGAAGGCGCAGACCGCGATGGTCACGCTGACAAACCGGCTCGATCCCGTCTGGCTGCAATCGCCGACGAACATGTTCACGCTCGGTCCCGGCGATAAACTTGAAATCGAGCTGATCGACGAACCCGCCACACGCACGCTCACAGTGGTGGGACCGGACGGGAAAATTTACTTCAATCTTCTGCCAGGGTTGGATGTGTGGGGACTGACACTCGGCCAGGCCAAGGAACGCATGGAACGAAGTCTGGCCGAGTACATTCGCGGAACGCCGCGGGTGAACATCACGCTGCGTGAAGTGAACAGCCAGCGCATCTGGATTCTAGGACGTGTGCAGGCGCCGGGCGTTTACACGCTCGCCACGCCGACAACTTTGCTCGAAGCGATTTCCGTCGCCGGAGGTTCACTCACGTTCGCCGGCACGCGCGAAGTGAGCGGCGGTCCGCTCGGGGATGAACTCGCCGATCTCAAACACAGTTTCATCGTTCGCAACGGCAAGGTTCTTCCCGTCGATTTCGAAGCGCTCGTCATGAAGGGCGATCTTTCCCAGAACATCTATTTGCAGCCGGACGATTTTGTCTTCTTCTCACCGGCTTATTCCCGTGAAGTCTATGTGCTCGGCGCCGTGGTTCAGCCGCGTCCTGTCGGTTACAACGAAGGAATGACTGTCGCGGGTGCCATCGCCGGCGCCTACGGGACTGTTCGCGATGCGTATCTCGATCACGTCGTGATCGTTCGCGGCGCGGTCAATCAACCCGACGTCGCCGTGGTCAACTACAAGGCGATTGTTCACGGCAGCGCTCCGGATGTCGCCATCCAGCCCAACGACATCATTTACGTTCCGTTCTCGCCGTATCGCTATCTTCGCAAGTACGCGGAAATCGCGTTGAACACATTCGTCAATTCGGTGGCAATCAATGCCGGCGCCCGCCTTGCGCCATCACCTCCCGGCGGACGTGGCGCTGGGGTATTCATTCCGGTCGGCAGCGGCATCCAGGTCATTACACAGCCTTCCGCTCCGCCGGTTGGGCCGTAGTCAAAAGAGTTTCAACAGAAGTTAACGAAGGAAGCAAAGAGAGGAGCTGCGCTGGTCTGCGGCCACGATTCAATCTCTTCGTTCCCTTCGTTTCCTTCTGTGAAGATTCTGCAAAGATTTCTGCTTTCCGGCGCCGCCGCCGATTCCTTACCTTTCGCGCCGTCACGTAACTGAAATAAACCAGCACCTGAATTCAATTCATGAGCGTATTAATCGTTGGCTCGACCGCACTCGACTCGATCAAAACTCCCAAGGCGGAGAATCCGCGCCTGCTCGGCGGTTCCGCCAGCCACGCCGCCGTGGCCGCCAGTTTCTTCAGCCCGGTCAAACTCGTCGGCGTCGTCGGCGATGATTTTCCCAAACGCTACGTGGACCTGTTCCGCCGGCATAAGATCGACCTGGAAGGATTACAGATTCAGAAAGGAAAAACATTTCACTGGTCCGGCGAATACGAGATCAACATGAACAATCGCCGCACGCTGCTCACCGAGCTCGGTGTGTTCGAAACGTTCACTCCCACGCTTCCGCCGTCTTATCAGAAATCCGATTTCGTTTTGCTCGCGAACATTGCACCAGCGCTGCAACATCACGTTCTGAATCAGGCGAAAAAACCGAGGTTCGTCGTCGCCGACACCATGGACCTCTGGCTCAACATTGCGCTGCCCGATCTGTTGAAGCTCCTCAAGCGCATCGATGGTTTCGTGTTGAACGATAGTGAAGCGCATCAACTGACGAAAGAGGACAACGTTTTCGCCGCGATCCGGAAAATTCACAAGATGGGACCGCGATATGTGATCATCAAAAAAGGTTCACACGGTTCCATTCTCTCCGGCCCGCGCGGACACTTCATCTGCCCTGCGTATCCACTCGAAAAAGTCCTCGATCCCACCGGCGCAGGCGATTCCTTCGTGGGCGGCATGATGGGCTACCTCGCCACCGCGAAAGGTTCGATCGATGACAACATCCGCCGCGCGATGGTGTTCGGCAGCGTCACCGCCTCGTTCTGCTGCGAAGGTTTCGGCGTCACTCAAACCACCAGGACCACCCGGGCAAAGATCAACCAACGAGTGAAGGAACTCGAACGCCTCGTTCGCTTCTGATCGATCCACGTTGAAGTTCGATCTCGTCATTTTCGATTCCGACGGCACGTTGGCGGACACGTTGCCGTGGATGCGCGGCATCTTCAATGAGCTGGCCGACGCGCATGGATTCAAACGCGTCGAGCCCGAGGAATATGACCAGTTTCGCGATCTGCACGGTCGCGAACTCCTGCGCGCGCTTGGACTCCCGCTCTGGAAGTTGCCCCGCGTCATTGCGGACATGCGCCGCCGCATGTCGCAACGCACCGAACCTTTTCAGCTGTTCCCCGGCATTCCAGAAATGCTCGCTGCGCTCTCCAGTTGCGGAATTCGTCTCGCGATTGTGAGTTCCAATTCGCGGGTGAACGTCGAACGCATACTTGGCCCGAACAACGCGAAGCTGATTCATCATTGGGGATGCGGTGCGTCCGTTTTCGGCAAGGCGGCTCGCATCCGTTCAGTGATACGCAGCAGCGGAATTCCGAAGTCGAGGACACTTTACATTGGCGATGAAATTCGCGACGCCGTCGCATGCAAAAGCGTGCAGATCGCATTCGGCGCCGTTGGCTGGGGCCAGCACAGCGAAGCAGCTCTGAAGGCTCACAAACCCGCACTCTGGTTCAACAAACCGGAAGACATCACGCAGCAACTCCGCGGTTCGGAAATATAGGCATCAGGTCCAAATCCCAAATCCGCAATCCGCAATCCACAATCCGCAATTTTCATGGGGACATCTCCGCCCTCCCCTGCCCGTTGCCGTACCTTGTTCGGATGTTACGTTTCAGCAACCAGGGAACCGAACAAAGAAAAAGGTGTTGTATGAAACTATTCAAAAATCTCTCACTAGCGACGCTTCTGGCCGCTCTTTCGTTGAGCCCGGTCCTCGCCGCCGATGAATCACGCGAATCGCGATCCTTCAGCGGCCGCGTCTCCGCGTTCGATAAATCAGAACAAACCGTGAAGGTGGATGGCGAAACGTATCAGCTGCTGCCCACCAGTCGGGTGACGAAGTCGGACGCGCGTGCCGAGAAAAACGACCTTGCGGTCGGACAACGCGTCGAAGGTCGCTACAAAGAGTCCGCTGAAGGGAAACGCGAAGTTCTTTCTCTCGACATCACTCGCGGATCGGATCGCGCGACTGGTGGCGATCGCGACCGCGCCACACGCGAGTCCGGCGCAACGTTCCGCGGAAAGGTCGGCAAAGTCGATCGTTCTGCCCAGACCATCCGCGTCGATGGAAAGACTTATCATATTCTTCCAACAACAGTGATGAACAAGCCGGCTGGAGGCACCACTGCGTTTTCGGATCTCAAAGAAGATCAACATGTCAGCGGAACCTACAAGGAAAGCTCCAGCGGAAAGCGCGAGCTGCTGACCCTGGATGTCGGCCGCAAGTCAAACGATCGATAGTTGATTTCGAGAAACTGAAACACTGGAAGGCTCACGAATGTGAAGCCTTCCAGTTCTCAACGCGCGAAAGCCGATTCCTTTACGCCCTTCATTATTTGAACGGGCTTGGCTGGGCCTCGGACGTACGACGTATGTCGTGTTCGAGGTTCGAGCCATTGACAAACGCAGCCACTTCCTCAGCCTGCGTGCATGCTCAAAACTCTCTCCTCGCTGCTGGCGGTTGGGACGCTTCTCGTTTCGACCGGATGCACCACCTCCAACGAAAAACCGGCTGCGGTTTCAACCGAAACCAGAAGCCGAATCCTGGAAGACGGCGGAACCGGGCCACACAAAGCCATCATGGTTTCGGACAGCACCCTGCCGACTCACACAGTTTTCCGGCCGCAGGATTTGAGCGCCTTCGGCAAAAAATCGAAACTGCCGATCATCGCCTGGGGTAACGGCGCCTGTGCGAATTCGCCCTGGGAACACGTGAAATTTCTTTCCGAAGTCGCATCGCACGGATTCCTGGTGGTCGCAATCGGACCGATGCCGGAGGAGGGACAGCGCGGCGGTCCGGGCGGTCCAACACAATCTCCGCTTCTGCGCAGTGCCATCGATTGGGCAATTGCGCGCAACGAAGATCCAACCAGTCCTTACTACGGCAAACTCGATCCCTCGAGCATCGCCGTCAGCGGCATGTCCTGCGGCGGTTTGCAGGCATTGGAAGTCGCACCGGATCCGCGCGTGAAAACGTTGATGGTCTGCAACAGCGGCATCCTTCCCGGACCCGGCGCCGGACGCGGTGGAATGCCGTCGCTCACGAAAGAACACCTTTCAAAACTGCACACGCCGGTGATCTACATTCTGGGCGGTGAAAAAGACATCGCTTACAACAACGGCATGGATGATTTCCGTCGCATCAATCATCTCCCTGTGTTTGCAGCAAACCTGGACGTCGGACACGGCGGCACCTATGCCCGGCGACATGGCGGCGAGTTCGGAGTCGTGGCCACCGCATGGTTCAAGTGGCAGCTGAAGGGCGACAAGGAAGCGGCGAAGATGTTCGAAGGCGAACCTTGCGGAGTGGCTCAAATGGCCGGTTGGAAAGTCGAGAAGAAGAACATCCGCTGAACAATTGCTTCAGTTCGACATAGTCCTGTCCTGTTTCACACACCGGCGCACCGCACATCTGCAGCGGGCGTCGGTGTCGCCGTTACGGCACTTCACTTCGAATCGGAAATTGTCCGAACGATTGCTCGGATGATTCTTGGAAGAAAGCAACTCAACGCAGAGCAACGGCGTTAAGAAGCAAGCTGAAGTTTTCATTTTTGAGGAGGCGATTCACACGGAACCACTCTAACCGGAGAGAGAAACGATTTTTGAATCAACTCAAGGGTGCAAGCGGATGCCTTCAGTGTGGTCACCGGCGGCGCAAAGCCGAGCATTGCCGTCCCCGTTGGTTTTGACTGCCAAACCCGACGGTCCTCGGAGGATTACTCGTGCCACCGTCGAGAATCCCATGCCGATGGCGAGGAAGAGGAGCCATAACCACACGGAGAACCAACACATGCGTTTACGCCAAAACATACTGAACCTGCAAGAAATCGAGTGCAGCGCAGATGTTACGGATGATACGTTCCCGCTCTTCGTTGGTTATCGCGTTTCCCTTGTTGGGCGGATTCCAAGCAGAGATTGAAGCCCGGTAGATGGCTAGTCCGTCACCTGGCTCCACCTCAATAAGAAGGCTTCGGTGACCTTCACTGTATTTCAGCTCCATTCGCCCAGTTCTTTCAACTCGGAAACCTTCCGAGGATTGGGCTGAGTTCGGTCCAAGTCTAGTAAACATAATCAGTAGTGGAAGGTTTGCTTGTAAATGCTTGAGTTCGCATCGATAAGCGGGCGTTCTATTGTGTTGAACACACGGTCGGAGCGGGCTCCATGCACAAAGAGGTTGATTTGTCCAGAGGCGCCGGAAGCGTAGAGTTGAGATGCTTTTGCCCATATCGCATCAGCTTGCGCTGCTGGCAGCTTATCATAAAGGTTGAGTGAGTTGAGGTATTGGCCACCAGGTGTCAAATCGATCGGCGTGGCACCTGTTCGGTCGGCAAATGCAAGCGCACGTGCTCGATTTCCGGGGCCTGAGTAAAACACCGCTTTATTCGCACCTGCTGTGAAATCCAAACTCTCAACTTGCCGCATCGTGGTGGCAAACAAATCATCTGCTCCACCCTTTGCGCCCCCATCCCCCAAAAGAGCAACAGGCCGGTTGCCTCCTGTGGTTAGCTCATTTCCCCCGAGTCGAACAGCCCGAATTTCATCCTTTGGAACCCAGACCCCGTTGGCGTCCTGCACCAGGTCAATGATTCTTCCCGGTTTGCTGGGACGGCAGGAAACTTCGGAGGCCGGGACAAGGCTCTTCGATGGGGCGGAAGTCGGCCGCAAGGGAATCATCTGGCGCGGGTTTTCCAGCGTGAGCGCCCGGAGGGTCGCGGCCTCTGTGAGAGCATCTGCAACGCCGGCAGTCAGCCGAACTCCAGAAGAGACCAGTCTGGACAGCGGAGCATAAATCAAACCTCCAAAAGCAGCGCCGCCAATTGCTCCGCGCTTGTTAAGCAGGTCCTGACGGGAAAGCTCAACCCCGGACAGGAGGTCGCGATGCGTCACCTCACCATAAACGAATGACGTGGCCTCAAAAGCTACGAAGCCACCGCCAACCACTGAAACCCCGACAACCACTGTGGCGGGAGCCGCAGCCATCCCGACGATTACCAGCGGCGTTGAAAGCGCGGAAACCGTGAAATTGACGGCGAAGGTTCCGAATGCCTCCGCGATCGGATACAGAGGACTTTCTTCGAACTCAAATATCGGATGCTGCGCCGCGGGGCCATAGATCGGTCCGTCGATGTCGAACGGCAGGCATTCGTATCCGCAGGTTTTCTGCGGCTGGAAGATGTTTGGATTCTGCACCAGGAGAAACGGAGCGCCCTTGACTGCCGTCCAGAATTCCTCCTTGCCCAGTTTCCATCCCGGCCCCACAGCAAGACTGTCGATCATGTAAGCTTCCGCGCGGCTGGTTGCCTTCAACGCGCTGCCTCCGCCAAGGCCGTGGGAATAATGGTTTACTCCGTCGAAAATCTGCAGCGCCATCGCCCGCACTGCAGGAGCCAGCGTGCTGACAGCCATGCTTTCAGAAACGGAATAATAACCGGACGGATCGATGCGATTTACCGAATCGTTCCTGTTCAGCACATAAGCGTGCCAGCTTGGAGGATCGTCGGTGAACCCTTCGAACGGATCACGCGTCCAGAATCGCCCTCGATCCGGATCGGCATAGCGCGCGCGAAGATAATAGAGGTTCAGATCGGGATCGAACTGTTGTCCCGCGTGAAGGAAAAGATTCGGTGTGGACCCCCTGCGGCTGATCACATTCCCAAATGCGTCGTAGTCCCATGTGTCAGTAACCGCGCCCCCTTTTTCAGTCAGGTAACGCACACTACCATGACCGTCCACACCGAAATAGCTGGCCAACCACTGGTCGCCGACAAGTTGTTCCTGGGCGAGCAGCGATCGGCCGATCGAATAAACTCTCCGCACGACAGGCTGCCCGCTGTCCCCGTCCGATGACATCTCCTCCAAAACCTGCGAATAGCCGGCGGGATTCTGATCATCGACGAGAAAGAAGTTCGTGATCGAAATGGACGGCGTGGAGACTACTTTTCGAACACGTTCCCCATCGCCGTTGTAGGTCAGGAGAACTTCGACCGGTTGTCCATCGACAACCATTCGCCGCCGGATCAACCGGTTGTCGCAGTCGAACTCGTCAAAGACTTCCACCTCATTGCCGATCAAAGAAGCTCGCAAGATCGCGTTTGTGGTGTTGCCACTCGCGTCGTATCGGTCGCTTTCCAACCCATCGTTCGAATCGTAGCTGTATGCGCGTGAATCGACGCCCCATGTCCCGGCTGTTCGGGTGAGCCGATTTCCCACTGCGTCGTAGGAGTATTGCGATTCGTGGATGATCCCGTCGGTTTCGATGGATTGCCCGGTAACCCGGTGGAGCGAGTCGTAACGATTGGTTTGATGCAGTGTTCTCGCCGATTCCTCCGAAGCGAAATGGATCGTCTCATGCGAACTGATCCGATGTCCGGCCGGACCGAGAATGTATTCGAACCGACTCAGATTTCGGCCCGCTGCGTCGATCGCATTCAGCTGCGTGGTGCGTCCAACGGCATCTCGTTCAAACGCGATTCGATCCACCTCGCCACGTCTCATTTCGACGAGCTGCCCGGAAGGATCATAACGGTATTCGACAGGAAGGTTTCCATCTTCGATGTGGGTCAGCTGGTTGGCGGCGTCATAGACATAGCTGAGCCTCACGCCATTGGTGTTGGAAGACTGAATGCCGGTGACGTTTCCATTCAGATCTCGGCTGTAGGAAATCGTTCCTTCGGGAGAATCCTTTCGACTCAGGCGATCGCGAAGATCGAAGAAAAATTCTGTCCGACCGCTGGCGTCCTCCATGGCAATCCGATTCCCGACGGCGTCAAAGAAAAACCAAACCGGATGCGATCCAGTCGCAACCGCAACGGCGTCAGGAACCACATTGGTCAGCCGGTTCAGCCGATCGTAGTGATAGGAAATCGCGTTCCCATTGAAGTTGGTTTTGCCGATGAGATTCCCGTTCGCGTCATAACTGAAACGCTCCACCTGTCCGCCCGGAAGCGTCCGCGCAATGCGCTGTCCCGCCGCGTCATATCCATAACGCGTTGTTCGACCGTTGGCGTCGGTCCGAGCGACCAGATTGCCGATGCGATCGTAAGCCAGATAAAAAGTTTGATTCAGCGCATCCGTGATCGCCGAGAGCCGGCCCAATGCGTCGTAGCTGAACTCAGTTCTGATCCCCGCCTGATCGATTTCCGCGATTTTTCTTCCTGCCGAATCAAATTCAAACTGCCGCGAAGTTCCATCCGCATAGATGATCTTTGCGAGGTTACCGCTGAGGTCGTATTCGTAGTGGTTTGTTCGTCCCGCAGGATCGGTCCGAGAAATCAGCCGGCCATTTTGATCATATTCATAGTGCTTGAAATGTCCGAGAGCATTGGTCGTTCCGATCAGCCGATCGGCTGAATCGTACACGTAGGAGGTGATGTTTCCTCGAGCGTCGGTGAACGCCGTTTTCCTCCCTTTCGAATCGTAGGCAAACGTTTCCGTCGCGCCATCCGGATAGACGATCTGCTCCAGACGTCCGAGGCGGTCGTAATGGTATTCTGTTGTTCGACCCAGCGCATCAGTCCTCGACACCAGCCGTCCAAGCGCATCGTAACTGAACTGGGTGACGTTGTTCAGGGCATCCGTTCGAGACAGCAATCGACCAGCGAGATCGTAGGTGAATCGCGTGATGTTTCCGTTGGCGTCCGTTCTCGCCACCACATTTCCCGCGGTGTCGTACTGCGTCGTTGCCGAGCTGCCGTCGGCATAAGTGACGCCCGAGAGCCGGCCCATGCAATCGTATTGATAGGATGTCGTGTTCCGCTCGGCATCGGTCTCCGCGACCAACCGGCCCATGACGTCGTAAGCGTATTCCATTCGGCCACCGAGCGGATCGATCAGCGCGGTCCGCCTTCCATTGGCGTCGAATTCGTAGATCGTCGCATTTCCCAACGAATCGAGAGTCGTTACCGGGAAACCGGCCTTGTCGTACTCAGCTGATTCGAAACTTCCGTCCGGAAAAACAGCGCGAACCACTCGCCCCATCAAGTCTCGCTCGAACGCGGTCGTTCGCCCGAGCGGATCGGCAATGGCAGTGCGCTCGCCTGCAAGATTGTAAAATGTCCGCGTCGTCTGCCCCGTGGCGTCCGTGCTCGCGATCGTTCTTCCGGCCGCGTCGTATTCAAATCGTTTGCTTTGTCCCAGCTGATCGATCTCCCGCGTGACTCGTCCGGCAGGATCATACTCCAACCGCACTTCCGATCCGTCCGGAAAAACGGTGCGAACCAGACGGTCCAGTCGATCGTAAAACCTGAGGGTCTGCTGCCCCGCCGCGTCGATCTCTGAAATCCGGTTTCCAACCGCGTCATACACAAACGCGGTGGAGCGGCCCATCGGGTCAATAACCTCGATCAGCTGATTCCGAATGTCATATTTGAACTGCGCCCGCCTTCCCGCTGTGTCGGTCTTTGCAACCAATCTTCCCGCGAGATCGTATTCATTCGATTCCACCAAGCCGCACGCGAACTCCGTTCTCACGAGGCGGCTCAATGCGTCATACTCGAAGCGCGTCGTCTTTCCGTCAGGATCGGTGCGCGAAATGCGGTTTCCCCCTGCATCGAAAGTGGAACGGGTGATATTCCGCAACGGATCGGTCACAGCCACGACATTGTCCGCCAGGTCGTATTCGAATCTTTGAACATCTCCGAGTTGATTGACCTGCGCGATGAGCCGGCCCGCCGCATCGTATTGCCGGCTCATTGTTGAAGCGTCCGGGAAAATCGTCCGCACAAGGCGGCCCATGGTGTCGTATTCGAAAAACGTGGTTCGCCCGAGCGGATCGGTTGCAGACGTCCGGTTCCCCTGCTCATCGTAAGTGAACCGATTTGTGGCACCGAGTGGATCGATCACTTCGACAAGCCGTCCCAGCGCATCGTAGTAGAGGCGCGTGGTGTGACCGTTCTGATCGGTCTCCGATGAAATCAACCTGCCGGTAAACGTCGCAGACTTGCGGCTGCCATCCGGATAAATCCGCAACGTCTGACGTGCGAGAGAATCGTATTCAAAACGATTGGTGCGATTCAGCGTATCGACCTGTGAAGTCACATGTCCGCGATAGTTGTAAGTATAGTGCGTGACGCCCGCGGCGTTCGTGACCGAAATCCGGTTTCGATTCTCATCCAACCCATAAACCGTCACCTCTCCTGTTTTCGAAGTCTCCGTCCGCAAAGAGCCATCAGCATAGTAGCTCGCGCGGACTTCCGAACCGTCGGCAAACAGCGTTCGAACCAGTTTGCCCCTGGCATCATATTCGAAACGCGTGACAAATCCGCGTTTGTCGGTCGAAGCGATCAACTGGCCTTCCGCATCGTATTCGAACGCCTCCCAGCAACCGTCGGGATAGGTTTTCCGAACGAGTCGTCCCGCGGCATCATGTTCCGAACGCGTTATTCGCCCCAGCGCGTCCGTCGTTTCAATCGGTTTTCCGTTCTCATATTTCGTCTCGGAACTGGAGCCGTCGTAATAGAGCGTGCGCAACGGATATCCGCTCGGCGTGTATTCGTACCGCATCACGACCTTGACGGCATTGGTCACCGGCGCTGGCGGCACTGCGGAATCGCCTGCCACCTGCCACCCTTTTTTGGAGCGCTGGTAGGAAGCAAGTCCGTCGGCTCGCGTCACCGTAGTGGACTGACTCAGAAGATTCCCGTTTGCATCGACCGTGTATTCGGTCACGTGTCCCAGCGCATTGGTCTGCGATCGAAGGAACCCGAATTCGTCGTAACCGTAGAAGGTCGTTCCCTTCGAATCGCTCATCGACGTTACCTTGCCGAGATTGTTGTAAGTAAAGGTGACCGACTGACCCGCTCCGTCCCGGGTTGAAATCAGATTCCCGCTCGCATCGTAGGTGTTCGTGGTCGTAAACCCGGAGGGATCACGCATCGTGAGAATCTTGCGAAGGGGGTTGTAAGTGAATGTGGTCGTGTTGCCGGCTGCATCGGTTTCAGTGATGCGATTGTCGAAAGCGTCGTAGCTGTAACGTTCGGCGCAGGCGCAGTCAGCGGCGTTGTTCTTCGCGACGAGATTGCCGTTGGGGTCGTATTCAAACGTGCGAACGGCTCCGAGCGGATCGACTTCCCGAACGACGTTTCCATAGGTGTCAAATTCCCGAATGGTCACGTAACCAAGACGATTGGTCGTGTAAGACAATCGATTTTGGAGATCGTGCGTGTAACCGGTTACCAGTCCGAACGCATCGCCTGATGCCACCAGGCGGCCCGAGGCATCATAGCCGTTCGTGAGCACCGTGATTCCTCGCGCATCGACAAGGCTCACCAAACGATGATTCGCATCGTAGGCATATCCATTGGTTTCGCTGTCCCGATTTCTGAATGCCGCCAGATTCCCGTTTTCGTCGTACGTATAAGTCAGCGAAAATCCGAGCCGATCCACGATGTTTGTGATTCTTCCGCGATCATCGCGCTGGAATGCAATCGCGAGACTGTTTGTTCCAGCCCTGTCGTTTCTCCAAGTGATTTCATCCAACCCGATGTGCAGCGTATTACCGTTCGGATCGGTCACGCTTTGGAGACCCTCAATTTCATCAATCAGATAGTGATACCCATCCGCCGATGTGTATTGAAACAGCGTTGGATAGCGCTGGAGTTGTTCTTCCGGGATGCCGGTGAAAATTCCTTCATAGAATTGGTTGAGATCGAAAAGATCTGCCGTTCCCGGAATCGCACCGGCGAAATACAGGAACTCTCCGTCCGTCTGTTCGTATCCAGCGGGAACGAGACTTCCACGAGTGCTACCTACCGGAACGAATCGCCAGCGCGGATATTCGATGGGAAGGAGTGGCTGATGCATCGGGTCCGGCATCAGTTGAAACTTCTCCACGCGTCCGTCCGGGAAGGTGATTGTCACGATGCGCGGATTCACCGCATCGAGGTGATAAACGAGCGACAAATCCCACGGACTGCCGGTTGTGGATTGAACCCAGTTCCGGCTCAGCGAACGATTTTTCTGAAGCCGGACGTTTCGCAAATCCATCGTCCAACCGATACCGAAGTCACCTTCAATTCCAGCCGCCGCCGCGCGACTGTCGTAGGTGCGGGTGACCTGAAGCGGCAATCCAGGCACGGGAATGGTCAGGTCGTCGAACGACATCGTGAAGTGGCCGAGCTTGAATCCGCGGTCCACGATCACCGTCACGATTTCCGATACCGCAATTCGACCAGCCAGATCCGTCGCCCGGAGGCGGATCTCGTAAACTCCATTCAACAACAACGTCGGATCGAACACTCCGAGCACGTTGTTGCTGACGGATACGACATTCGAAGCAATCAGGCTCCAGAGATGCGTGCCATTCTCCGAAAACGTATCCGACTCAGCAGCCTTCAATCGGCACTCCAGAATGTAGTCTCGGAGAATCGGGCAGTTTGCCGTTCCGATGATTTCACCCGGCGCTGTGACAATGTTTCCATCCAGAGGGGAAGTAATCTGCGCCACCGGTTCCGGAGCATCGAAAACCTGAACGGCAACGTCGTCGAATGCGGAAAGCGTTCCGTCATCTGCCGTTAATCGAAGAACGTAATCCCCCACGCTTTCAAAGGTCACAAAGTAAACGCCATTGATTGTGGTGAACTGCACCGAACCGGGGCCGGAAACCTTGCTCCAGCTGACCTGGAGCTTCCCGATTTCAAGTCCGTCATCCGCAGCCGTGGTTTGGAGGCGGTTCGGAATCGAAATCAGTCCAACAAAATCGGCGCCTGCGGTTACAACCGGCGGCGCATTGGTTCCCGGATGAACGACCACGACCACTTCATCGAAACCGGTGAACTCCGAGTCGTTCGCGGAAAGTCTGAGCACATATTCGCCGGCGGCACTGAAGTAGGCAGACGCCAGAGGATCAGTTGCATCCGGCGCGAAGGTAACTTCTCCCGGGCCGCTCAGCTTCGACCAGGCTGTCACGAGCGGATACCCGGCAGGTAGTCCGTCATCGAAAACGACCCCTTCCAGCTTGGCCGGGTTGGGACGGGTAATTTCCTGCGGCAACCCGGCAAAAACAACTGGCGGTTCGTTCGTTGCAGCCACGACTGAAATGGTCACGAGATCGCTGGAAGATCGCTGAGAATCTGTTGCAACAAGCCGGAGCACATAGGTGCCGATGGCGGTGAATTGGGCAACGGAATCCAGTCTTGTTGAATCCGAAAAGTAAACCCGCCCCAAACTCGGAGCACTCGCCATACTCCAGGAGCATTTCAGCGAAGCATTTTCCGGAAGGCCATCGTCCGCCACGCTTCCATCGAGCTGCAGCAGTCCAAATAATGGGACCGTCGCGTCGAAACCGGCGTCAACAACTGGAGCCGAATTCACATCGGATGGAAGAGCAACGACCTGCACGTCGTCTGCTCCTGTGCTCTGCGCATCATCGGCAAACAGCCGCAACACATAGGTCCCCGGCTGACTGAATGTCGCGACGGATAAAAATTCAAGACGTTCGGCTGCCGCACTGTTCGTCCGAACAGGATTGAAAATGACGATTCCCGGCCCACTCAACTTGGTCCAGAACGCAGTCAGACTTCCTGTTTCGGGCAAAGCGTCGTCTTCCACCCTTCCATTCAATAGAAACGAGTTTGTGAACACGGCTGTCAGTTCCGAACCGGCATCGACATGCGGCGGCTCATTGGCCGGCAGTTCCGCAGTAACAACCACATCGTCGCCATTGGTCAGAACGAGATCGGTGCCGGTCAGTCGCAGGACATACAGGCCAGGCGCCGTGAGAATCGCAGTAGTGGCCGCCTGATTTGGCTTGGAAAACTCCACCGGCGCGGGGCCGCGCACCTGGCTCCAGGTGGCAATCACATCAGGTGAATCCTCATCGGTCACAGTCCCGGGCAGGTTCAGTTCCATGGAAGGTCCATGCCACGTGATGCGCTGGTCCGGTCCGGCGTTGACCTCCGGCGCCTGGTTCCCCGGCTGTGCAACCGTCACCGTCATTTCATCAAAAGCCGTTGTTCCATCGAAGACCGACAGCCGGAGCACGTAAGTTCCATTTGTGCTGAATATGGCGGTATTCGTCAGACCGCTGGCGTTTGGGACAAACGCAACCGTTCCTGGGCCGCTGCTTTTCGTCCATGAAGGCGTGGCAGTGGAGTCGAAGATCATACCCGCCAGTTGAACCCGGTTGGTCGGAAGCGTCACCGCACGGTCCGGACCTGCATTTACCTGAACCACAGGCCGCGCGACATTTACGATCACGGAATCATTGACCACATACGTTCCGTCTGCGGCGGTCAGAGTAAGCACATAAACACCGGGTCGGCTGAAGGTGACCGCCGTTGCGACAGAGTTTGAATTCGCGAACCTGACCTCGCCGGGACCGGAACCCGTCCAGTAAGTCTTCAACGCCAACGTTTGCGGATTGCCATCGTCCGAAACGGTTCCCTGCAGTGCCGTGGTGAGATTCGTGACGGTTTGATCAGGACCGGCGTTTACCGATGGAGGCGCATTGTTTGGCGGCATGACGGTGATCGTTACATTGCCCGAACTGGACAGCTCCGAATCACTGACCACGAGTTGAAAGACATAAACTCCATTCGTGCTGAATGAAACCGTGGCGTTGGTTTTCGTCGCATCATCGAACGTCACTCCGGCCGGACCGCTCAGCAGATGCCACGTCGTATTCAATTGATTTGCAGGAATTCCATCATCCCATGCTGACGCGTTCATTTGCCGTGTGGCGCCGAGAACCACCGTTCCGCCGGATCCTGGATAGAGGCCGGGCGGCTGGTTGGGGGAAGGTCTGACAACAACAGTGACGTCGTCTGAAGCGGTGAACTGGGAATCGTTGGCATACAGCCGAAGCACGTAGGTCCCGCTATGAGAGAACCGGACAACCACATTGGTGCGATCCGGATAATCGAAGGAAACCGTTCCGGGGCCATAAAGCACCGTCCAACGCTGGAAGATCACCGAACCTGCCGGCAAACCGTCGTCGCGGATGAATCCGTTGATGGCGAGCGGTTCGTTGGGACCGATCATCTGATCCGCCCCGGCGTTTACATCGGGCGGATGATTGGCCTGCACGTCAATGATGACTTCATCTTCCGCAGCAAGGTCCGAATCGTCGGCCGTAAGCCTCAGCACATATTGTCCAGGCTGCGTAAAGCGAGCCGATGTCAAAAGAGAACCCGGATCTCCGAAAAGGACGTCGCCCGGACCGGACACCTTCTGCAAACGCGAGGTCAGAGGCTGATCTGCAGGTAATCCGTCGTCTGTGACACGCCCGGCAAGCTGAACGGTTTGGGCAGGCGATTTGGGGAATTCCCATTTGGCGATGTTGTTTGCCGGGTAACCACCGGCACTGGAGAACGTGCCGCCGAAGTACACCCCGGAGTCGTCCACCGCAGCTGCAAGCACCGCGCCATTGATTCCATTGGTCGGGCCGGATCCAAGTGGCAACCAAAGATGACCGTCCCATCGCGCCACGTTCCTCGCTGCGACCCCGCCCGCTTCGCTAAAACTTCCGGCCACGAACACATCTCTGCCATGAACAACCACGGCTTCACCACGTCCGCCGATTCCGTTCCTGTCACCCGCCCCCAACGCCCACCATCGGGAACCGTCCCACTGCGCCACGCTGCGCGCATGAATGCCACCGGCGTTGGTGAAGTCGCCAGTGACATACAGGTCTCCATTTTCTGCGAGCGCCAGGCTCGTCGGGCCGCTTCTGGTTTGTATTCCCGAACCGAGCGGTCTCCATTCGGCTCCAGTCCACATCGCAATGTTCGAAGCAATTCCATACGGCGTGTTCAGCAGGAATGTTCCAGCGACATAGACCACCCCGTCGCTACCGGCGGCCAGTCCCGTTACCGAGACACTGCCGCTACGTTGATCGGGGCCTGATCCCTCTGATGGGATGTTGCGAATGTCTCGAATTCCCTCCCCCAGCGAAAACCAGTTGGTGCCGTCCCATCCCGCAATGTTGTAGGACCACGGCAGATCGGGGATCGGCTGTGAGGTCGCATTGGTCGGCTGAAATGCAAAATTGCCGACGAGGTACACCTTGTCCGCAGTCGCCTTGATGTTCCGGATTTCGGCTCCCGCATGTTTGAACACCCACGAGTGCCATCGTTCTCCATCCCAGCGCGCAGACGCGTCCACGTATCCGTCCATGTTTCCGAGATCCTTAAAGTTCCCTCCGGCAAACACCTCTTCCCCTCGACCGCTGACACAGTTGAAAATTTCGTTGCAGAATGACCCGGGCGGACAATTGAACACCAGCCACTCCACGTTGGTGCCGTCAATCGGCAAACCCGAGGAGGAAGCAAGTGGTGTTGTGTCGTAGAAATTGAACCAGTTGGTGCCATCAAAGCGCGCGAGACTCTTGGCGTACGTCCCTCCTGCATTTGTAAAAGCGCCGGCGACCAGAAGCCATCCGTCCGAAACACTCAATCCGCTTCGATAAACCCATGTGTTTCCCGGCCCAGTCGCCGCGCCAGTGATGCCGGGATTTCCGAAGTTTCTGCTCCATCGTGCCGCTTCTGAAATGGACGTGCTCAGTTCCAGATGCGCATTCGTGGGCGTAATGCCGCTTGCCATCAACAGATCCGGATTGGGAATGATCACATGCTGATCTTCTCCGGCAAAAACAACCGGCGGCTGGTTGGACGGAAATACTGTAATGACGACCTGATCCCGTCCGATGAGCGAAGTATCGCTGGCGGCCAGTTGAAGAACGTATGAACCACGCGAACTGAAAGTGGCTTTCGCCGTGACATTGTCTGCATTCTCGAAAGCGACCGTTCCCGGCCCGTCGAGAACCGTCCATTCGACACTGAGCGGCGCGCCTTCCGGCAGTCCGTCGTCAGAAACTGTTCCTTGAAGCGAAACCGTGTCCGTCAGGCCAACGACTCTGTCGAGCCCCGCTGAAACCAATGGTGCCTGATTGGTGGACGGAGTCCGAACTGTCACCGGCAGATCGGCAAACTGTGTGAGCAACGAATCGGATGCCGACAAGCGGAGCACATACTCGCCCGGTTCGGTGAATCCAACTCTCGTCACGGCGGCAAATGCATTTGAGAAATAGACTTCGCCCGGACCACTGACCTTCTGCCATTTCACCGCCACAACACTGTCCTCAGGCAGTCCGTCATCCGTAACCACACCCGTGAGATCCAGCGAATTGGCAAGCTTGACAAAGCGCCTGGGACCGACTGAAACCGAGGGCGCACGATTCACGGGAAGCACGGTGACCGTCAGCTCATCGAAGCCTGACGACATGGAATCGTCGGCAGTGAGACGGAGAACGTAGGTGCCTGTCTCAAAAAACTCGACCGCAGTGAATGTATTGGTGGGGGCGTAAATGTTCAGTGCCCCATCCGGTCCAACGACAGACCATCCGAACGTCAGGCCGGCACCAGGTGGAAGCCCATCGTCTGTCACGGTCGCGTTCAGCAAAACAGTCTCTCCAACTGTGATTCTTTGATCCTCGCCGACATCGACAACCGGCGGTGCATTCACATGCACGGTGATTTCATCAAAACTCGCTGCAACGGAGTCGTGAGCAGTAAACCGCAGGACATACGTTCCTGTGTTGGTGAAAACTGCGGTTGTTCGCCATGACTCCCCTTCGACAGGAATCAAATTCACAGAGCCCGGTCCTGAAACGACGGACCATTCGCACACGAGCCCATTGGCGGGCAGCCCGTCGTCAAATGCCGTTCCAGCCAGTTCCGTCTGCAGGTTGGTTATGACCTGATCCGGCCCGGCATCAACGACAGGCGCCCGATTCATCACCACCGTCACATCACTGCTCGCCGTGGCGATCCCATCGGTCGCGGTCAACCGAAGAACATACGTTCCCCCTTCGCTCGCGGTGGCAGTTGTGTTGGTGGAATGAAAGTCGTCGAAAATCACGGTGCCCGAGCCGCCAACTTGCAACCAGGTGACCTGAAGTGTTTCCCCTGCGGGAATGCCGTCGTCCGAAACAAATCCACGCAGCGAAATGGCCTCGGGCAATGTGTTGGTGATCGAATTCCCAGCGTAAACAGACGGCGGTTCATTGACTGTCACCACGAGTTCGTCAAAGGCGAACACGAATGAATCGCTCGCCCAGAGTTGAAGCTCGTAAATGCCGGACTGACTGAAAGTGGCAATTGTACTTTCAGAATTGGTTTCACTGAATGTCACCACGCCTGGGCCGCCCAACTGCCGCCATTCCACCCATTCGACGACGCCGGGAAAGTCGTCGTAAATTACCTCGCCAAAGAGCTGAACTGAATTTGTCGGCCACGTGATGAGTTGATCGGCGCCGGCATTGATCACCGGCGGATCGTTTGCCGGAAGCACTTCAATGTGCACGATCGCTTCTGCGGAATCGGTCAGGCCATCGTTCACAATGAATCGAAAACTGTCTGATCCGAAAAAGTTGGTGGCGGGCAGGTATCGCACAGTCGGAACCGATCCACTCAAGATGCCGTTCGTTGGAAATGCGGTGATCGTGTAGGTCAAGTCATCGCCTTCGACATCCGAACCGCTCAATTCGATTTCGAGAACGGAATCTTCGAGATTCGTCAGCTGAAGCGAATCCGCAACCGGTGCGTCGTTGATCGGGCGAACCGTGATTCTGAACACAGCGTTCGACGATTCCAATCTGCCGTCACTGACTTTGAAAGTGAACTGGTCCGCTCCGTTGAAGTCTGCCGCGGGCGTGTAGATGATCTCGGGGGGAGTGCCGTTAAGCCGTCCGTGTGCGGGCATCTGTGTGATGCTGAACGAGAGCGCGTCGTTGTCCGAATCCAAGCCGCGCAACACGATTTCGAGCGGCGTATCTTCGTCGGTGACGGCTTCGGCTGCGATTGCCGAGGGCGGTTGATTCTCACGCTCTACCGTCACCACCACTTCATCGCTGCCACTCAACTCAGAATCGTTTGCAGAAAGGCGAAGGACGTAAGTGCCCGGCGCTGAAAATTGCGCTGCGGTGTTGGTGTTCTGCGGAGAACCGAATTGCACGGTTCCGGGCCCGCTCACTGTGGTCCAACAAACGGTTACAGGGCGTCCTGCCGGCAAACCGTCGTCGCTCACACTTCCAGTCAGAGTCAGTGGCACAGAAACGAGCGCGCTGCGATCCGGCCCGGCATCGACAACCGGAGCGCGGTTCAGCAATCCGCAGGAGGCGAATCCGAGAAATTCCGCAGTGATCCTATTTTGTTGAGGTAGGTGATAGCTCTGCAGCCGCACCCGGGCAAAAGCAGACACGCGATAGTCCGTGTTCGCGCCCTGTCCACGCACCGTGTTCCAGACTGGAACGACGATTTCTTTGCCGATCAAGGCGTCGAGAGCGTCGCGAACTTTGCGGCTGTTGGAAACTCCGGGTTTGGATTGAACCCAATCGCCAATGTTCAACTGGCGGTCGGAATGTGAATCGGGATTGACGTAAGTGTGTGAATTGCCCGGAGGCGTGAGACCCGCCACCAGCGCGGGTTCGCTCGGACTGCCATCCCAGCTCAACCATCCGAAACTGCCGGGACCGCCGCCGTTCAACACATCTTTCAGAATGGTTCCCGGCGGGACGTTGGACACGATCTGCGCAGACAGACCGATCGGATAAAGCCGGCATTCTGTTGCATGTGAACCTGAGGCAACGAAAATGAAAACAAGTCCGGTTAATCCGATTGAGACCGCCTTCCACTGAAGTTTTCCCCGCACCAAATTTCCAAGTCCCATAAAAAAATCCTTAACCCGGCCGCTTTGGTGAAATTTCCCGAGAGGTCTCTAGAACCCCGCCCCGAAGGCGCGAAGTTGGTAGCAAAAATATTTTTTGTGCAGCAAGAAGTTTTTTCCGCTGACGCGATGACGAATCGCGCAAGGTCTTTGCGATGAGAGAAATAAGCGTTGAAAATTTTTCACCGGTCGAACACGCGAGCGACGATGCTTTTATCATCTCGATCGTAAATCACTTCCAACGCCCGAAATTTCCAGTCCGACGCCTAATGTTCAACGCCTCAATATCTAATGCTCAACCATCGATCTGCAGGTCCTCATGATGCGTGGCGAAGAATTCGACCGATTGAATTTCGTTTGTGACTTTTGTTGTTCTTTGCGGCTTAATCTCGCGCACGCTTATGTCGTTCCTGAACGAAATTGAACCGTTGAAGCAATCTGCATTGGCAGAACTCAAGGCCGCGCCGGACCTTGCCGCGCTCGAACAAACCAAGGGCGCCTGGATTGGCGCGAATGGGAAGTTCACCGCGCTGATGAAACAGCTCGGCAGTTTGCCGAAGGAGGAAAAGCCCGGCGCCGGAAAGTTGATCAACGCCGCGAAGGTCGAACTCGAAGCTGCCCTCGCTGAACGTCGCGGTGAACTCGAACTCAAAGCCGCGCTGCCGAAGGAGCCGACCGATTTCACCCTGCCCGGACGACGCCGTGTTCTCGGCAAGTTGCATCCACTCACGCAGGTGACCGAAGACATCGTTCGCAGCTTTCGCAAAATCGGATTCGTGGTCGCTGACGGCCCGGAGATCGAAGACGAGTATCACTGCTTCGATGCATTGAACACGCCGGCCGATCATCCGGCACGCGATACTCAGGACACGTTTTACATCGGGCAAACCTCAAGCTCTGCGCCCAAAGCCTCAAGCCTGTTGCGCACGCATACCTCATCGGTGCAGATCCGCGTGATGAAGAATCAGCCGCCGCCCATCCGGATCATTGTTCCTGGACGGGTTTATCGGCGCGACAACGCGGATGCGACACACAATCCGACATTCCAGCAGGTGGAAGGGCTTTACGTGGACAAAGGGGTGACAGCCGCCGATCTGAAGGGAACGGTCGAATTCGTTTTTCGCGAACTGATGGGGAACGACGTGAAGATTCGTTTCCGTCCGCACTACTTCAGTTACACGGAACCAAGTTTTGAAATCGATTTCACCAGCTTGCTCGTGAAGAAAATGGGCAAGGACTGGCTGGAAATCGCCGGTTGCGGCATGGTGCATCCGAAGGTGTTCGAAAACGTCGGATATGATCCCGAGGTCTGGACCGGTTGGGCGTTCGGCTTCGGCATTGAACGGATTGCAATGATTCGTTATGGCATCAACGACATCCGGCTCTTTTACGAGAACGACCTCCGGTTTCTGAGACAGTTCTGACAGAAGTCTCGGGACGTATTCTTCTCGAGCACTAATGGCAATTCAGCCGCATGATGTCTTCGTGCGGCTTTTTCATATCCGGGAAAAGGCCAGAAAATCCGCTGATGCGTGACGGCTCACATCGAGCGATCCGAAAGAATCTGCATTGAAAACGTTTCTCGGCGAGACAATCGCTCACAAAACCATCGTCATTCGAATTTGATCCGGGATTTATATTGGCCTGCCCCAATCGTTTCTGTTAACCACGGGGCGTGCCGGATGTGGCGTCCGGATCAATCGTTCGTGAGACCCACTCAACCATTACAAGGTGTGCCGTCAGTCGGAGGTAAAGCAGGCGGCAGCCTCATTGTGTTATGAAAGAAATCATCATCGCCGTTGCGATACTTGTCCCGCTCGGAATTCTCTGCCTCATCATCATGATGTTCGTCCGAAAGATTCAGCCCGGACGCGCCGGTGTGCGAACCGGCTGGGGCGGCGTGAAAGTTTCCTTCGACTGGATGCTCGCCTGGCCGCTCTTCCAGACCTATCACATCGTCGATATCTCCGTGAAAAAGCTGGAGATCACCCGCAAAGGCAAGGACGGCCTTGTCTGCAAGGACAACATCCGCGCCGACATCACTGTGGCGTTCTACATCCGCGTCGAAGCGACCGAGGAAAGCGTCCGCAAAGTCGCACAAATGCTGACACCGGAACGCGTTTCCGACCTCGCCCAATTGCGCGAACTCTTTGAGGCGAAGTTCTCCGAAGCTCTCAAGACCGCCGGCAAACAAATGGAATTTCATGAACTGTTCACCGAACGCATCAAGTTCCGCGATCAAATTCAGGCCACGATCGGCAAGGATCTCGATGGCTTCCTGCTCCAGGACGTCGCAATCGATTACCTCGAACAGACGCCGCTCGACCAGCACGATCCCAACAACGTGCTCGACTCCGAAGGTATCAAGAAGATCACTGAGATCACCCGGCGTGAAAGCGTGGTCGCAAACGAACATTCGCAACGCACCGCCGTTCAAATCGAGAAGGAAAATGCCGACGCCGAAATCGCCAAACGCGAACAACGGCGCCGCAACGAGGAAGACGCCGCCAAGCAGAACCGTGCCATCACCGAAATCAAGGCGAACGAAGAAGCCGAGGCCCGCAAGGTGATTGAAGCACGCCGGCAGGAGGTCGAAGCCAAGCGTCTCGAAGCCGAGGAAGCCATCCGCCTCCGCACCGAAGACATGAACCGCGCTGTTCAGGAACGCGAGTTCACGGTCAAGAAGGAGAAGCAGCGTCTCGAGCAGGAAGCGTTGCAGGAAGGCGAGGAAGCACGCGTCCGCCGCGAGCGCACCATCGCTCTGGCCGATCTCGACAAGAACGCCAAGGTTGCCGAAGCGGGTGTCGAAGTGGAACGCAAACGCGCGATCGTCGTTGCCGAACAGAAAGCCGTCGTGCAGCAGGAGGAAGAGAAGCTCAACATCGAGGCGCGCATGACCGCCGAACGCGTCCGCGAAGTCACCTTGATTGAAGCGGAGATGAACGCGAAGAAGGAACAGGTGGTGAAGGTTGTCGCCTCTGAAGCCCAGCGCGAAGCCGATCGCAATCTTGCCGAAGCGGAAAAGATCAAGGCCATCGTCGCCGCCGAAGCCGCAAAGGAATCCGCGATTCGCGAAGCGGAACGGATTCAGACGCTCGCCGAAGCCGAAGCCAAGGCATCGGAACGGAAACGCCACGCCATGCAGCAACAGGCGGAAGGTCTCGCCGCGCAGGAAGCCGCTCCCGGACTGGCCGAAGCCAAGGTCATCATCGCCAAGGCCGAAGCCAAGAAAGTCGAAGCCGGTGGCGTGCGCGAACTGGGACTGGCGGAAGCCGAGGTCATCAAGGCCCGTGGCCATTCACACGCGGAAATCACGCAGCAACAGGCTGAAGCCGAAGCCGAAGGCACGAAGGACAAGGAACTGGCCGTCGCAGCCGGAATCGAAGCCAAGATGCTTGCCGAGGCGAAGGGCATCGAACAGAAGGCCAATGCGATGAAACTCCTGCAGGCCGCCAGCCAGCAGCACGAGGAATTCCGACTGCGCCTCGCCAAGGAACGCGACGTCGAACTCGCCGCAATCCATGTGCAAAAGGACATTGCCCAGGCGAACGCGCAGGTCGTCGGCGAAGCGCTCAAGAGCGCGAACATCGACATCGTCGGTGGCGAGAATGACTTCTTCGAGAAGGTGGTTCGCGCCGTCGGCAACGGGAAGTCTGTCGATCGCCTGGTGCTGAACAGCGCCACGCTCAGCGATATCAAGGAAACGTTCTTCAACGGCGATCCCGAGCATTTCCAGACCAAGCTCCGCAAGCTGGTCAGCGATTTCGGTGTCACCAGCGAAGACCTGAAGAATCTGACCGTCGCTGCCTTGCTGACGAAACTGATGGGTTCGACCAAGGACAGTTCGCTGCTGGCATTCCTGAAATCGGCGAAAGCGATGGCCGAACAGACCGGAGTGTCCGAGACACTGGCGTCTGTGGTGTTGGATGAGAAATCGAAGCCGGTTGTCCAGGTGTAAAGCAGGTGCAGAGCACCAACAAAACCAGCCCACAGGCGTCACCTGTGGGCTGGCGGCGAATCAAAATCAGGCCCCGCCGGGGCGGCAGAAAATGCCCACACTTACGCCAGATTTAACCCATGGCTGAGGTTCCCAACGAAAAACTGAACTCGCCCGCTTCGGAGACATCCACCGAGCCCGCGGCGGCATCGCCGCAAACGCAGTCCACGGCCCAGACGCTCGGCAGCGCCACGTACGAAATCATTCGTAACCGCCTTCAGACACAAGGCGCAAAACTGAGCGAACGGATGTCGCAGCTGGATCGTCAGCGACAGAACGTTTTCGGCGCGATCGAATTCAAAATCCTGAAAGCCGACCGGATTGTCACCGCGCACAATTGCGTTCCGCGCGACATGATCCAGCTCGGGAACGGCAGGTTCCTGTTCGGCTTCAACGTGCAGTTCGGTCTCAAGAAGGAGATGGAGCTGAGCGACGTCTTCGCGATTTACACACGCGACGAGGAAACTGGTTCATTCAAGGAGGCGGATCTTGACCTGATCAACGACAAAGCCTTTCTCGGAGATTTCAAACGGCTCTACAACATTTACGAAAAGGCGGCTTTCCGGAAGTTTTCGCTCATCGATGGCAAGCTGTTCATGAAGTTCGGCACCGGTTCAGGGATCGACGACTTTGCTATTTTCAAATGGGCCTACAATGACGGCGATTTGAAGTACATCGACGGCCGCGCCGAAGCCGAATATCGCCGCATCGCCTATCCCCCTGCCCACCAGTTCCGCTGGCAGATTCCCGATCGCGAATCGTATCGCTACGGCGATCATCCACACGTTTCGATCGAGGACCGCGTCTTTGTCGAATCGGTCGGAGGCGATCTTACGATCAAGGTCGAGGACAATACTGCCACCGGCGAAGGCATTTATTCGGAACCTGTCGATGACAAGTATCAGAAGGTTGATGACGCCGAGATCGCATACGGAATCGTCGGGCATTTGATCCTGCTCAAGATTCGACCCTACAAGGAAACCCAGGCGCGCTATTTCATTTTCAATGAGAAGCAGCAGACGGCGGTGCGCGTGGATTCGATCGGCGAATCGTGCGTCTTTCTGCCTGAAGAACACGGACTGATTTTTCCGGACGGCTATTATCTGGCAACCGGAGAACTGAAGCGCTTTGAGGCCAGCACGGCAGGAATGGTCTTCGAACGCGCGGTCCACGCGCCGAATGGCGAGGATGTTCTTTACGTGTTCTACAACCGGATGACCGGCGATTATGCGCTCATGCCGTATCGCCTGATTGCGCAGAAGGTCGAGGAACGGATCGGTTGCAACGGATTCTCCATTTTTCCAAACGGCCACCTCCTGCTCTTTCGCGCCGAGCACGAGCCGCAGAAACATCATTCGATTCAGCTGCGTCAGACACCGTTTCATCAACCCGGCTTCGAACCGCCCGGCAAAAAGGACGCCTACCTTTATCAGATCGGAAACAAGGAAGTCGTCCGCGCACTCGCCGAGTGCAACGAAGTGCTCACGCTGGTGCGAAAGGACAGTCCCTACGCCGAACTCTACACCGACCTCGTCAAACGTTGCGGCGCGATTCTCGATTCCTATCCATGGCTGTCGCATGCCGATGCGTTCGGCATCGATGATGCCTTGCGGCAGGTTCGAGAAGCGGCAGACAAGGCGGTCGATGAGTTCGACAAGGTTCGCCGTCTCCAGCGCGAAGCCGTCCAACGCGTCCAGGATGTCAGCAAGCGCGGTCAGGAACTCTTCAATACGATCCGCCGGGCGAGTTTCAACACGCTCAACGATTACGTCATCAATCTCACCGCGCTCCGGCATCTCCGCGGCGAACTGATCACACTTCGGGAGGTTCGTTACGTCGATGTTCCGACCGTTGATGCGCTTGAAGCGAAAGTGACGGAGCAGACTGCGACGTTGTCCGGCAACACCGTTCAATTTCTTCTCAAACCCGAGGCGCTCGATCCCTATCGCAAGCAGGCGGACGCGCAGGTTGCCGCGGTTGAAACGGTGACGAAAGTCGCCGAAGGCAAAGAAATCGAGAAGGCTGTCAGCACGGCAGGCGGCGAGCTCGAAATGCTGGTCGAGATCGTCAACAGTCTGAACATTGCCGATGCGACCGAAACGACGCGCATCATCGATGGCATCACGGCGATCTACACGACGCTGAACCAGGTGAAGGCCGCGTTGAAGAAGCGGCTCCAGGAACTGGTCGCCCGCGAAGGTGCAGCGCAGTTCAGCGCACAGATCAAGCTACTGAGCCAGGCGGCGGCGAGTTACCTCGACCTCTGCGATTCGCCCGCGAAATGCGAGGAATACCTGAATCGACTCACGGTTCAGATCGAGGAACTTGAAGGCGCCTTCGCCGACTTCGAGGAATACACGGTTCAACTTTCCGAACGTCGGACGGAACTTTACGAAGCGTTCGAACAGCGCAAGCTCGCGCTCGTCGAACAACGCAATCGGCGCGCAAGCGCCTTGATGACCGCGGCCGAGCGCATTCTGAAGGTGATTCAGAATCGTCTCGGCAGCTTCAAGTCGATCGAGGAGATCAACACCTACATGGCATCCGATCTGATGATCGCCAAGGTGCGTGAGACGATTGATCAGCTGCTGGCATTGGAGGATTCGGTCAAGGCCGACGATCTGCAGGGCCGGCTCAAGAGTGTTCAGCAGGAAGCGGTGCGGCAGCTCAAGGATCGCCAGGAACTGTTCGTCGGCGGCGAACCGGTGATCCAGCTTGGGAAACATCGCTTCAACATCAACACGCAGCCGCTCGATCTCACCGTCGTCAATCGCGACGGCACGCAGTTCGTTCACCTGACGAGCACGAAATATTTCGAAGCCATCGAGGATCCCGAACTGCTCGCCACGCGCGGCGTCTGGGATCAGGAAGTCGTTTCAGAAAATCCACAGGTCTATCGAGGCGAGTATCTCGCGTGGCAACTGTTGAAAGCTCTGGAAGCCAGGAGCGCGGATTTCAACCCGCTTCAGCGTAATGGCCAGATCGGGGAAGATTCTGAAGCTGAAAACGACGATGCCGGGCGGACTGAAGACCAGGTTTCTGCTGATGTCCCGACTCTGGAGGAAGTCCTCGCGTGGTCTGCGGAACAACGGCTTGCATTCGTCCAGCAGTTCGTCGGAACGCGTTATCAGGAAGGCTATACAAAAGGCGTTCACGACCTTGACGGCGCCAGGATTTTCGGCGCCTTGCTCGAAGCGCATCTTGCATTGCAGCTCGCGCGGTTTCATCCGACGGCCCGCGCCTGCGCCGTGGTTTACTGGCATCGCTTCTGTCCCGAACCGACGCGCAAACTCTGGAGCACGCGGCTGAAGGCATTCGGCGAGCGCAACAAGGTTTTTCCGGGCGATCCCATCCAGCAGAATTACATCGCCGCACTCCAGGAACTCATCCGGGATTTCATCCAGAAAACGAAGCTGTATTCGGAATCGATCGCAGACGCGGCGGGCGAATATCTTTTTCACGAACTGATCGGCGGCGACGCCTTCGTCGTCACGCGTGAAGCGCACGAACTCGCCACCCGCTTCAATCAGCATCTCATTGCGAAGGGCAGCGCCGATTCATTCAAACGCGCGATGACCGACCTGGGCGAACATCTCGAAAGCGCACTTGAGCTGACTCGCGACTGGACCCGCGGTTTCCTGCTTCACGTAACACACGCTGCCACGCCTTCCGCATCGAAAACGTCCCGGACTGCTTCGCCTCAATCCTCCCCGCTCGATTTGAAGGGCAACGAGCTCCAGTATCTCGACGAAGTTGCAGCCATTCTCTTCTGCGGCGGCAAACTCAAAACCACGGTCGTTCAGGCCGGCGCAAGTCGTGACCTGGATGAAATGAAAGGCAGCCACAACGTCATTCACGGCAGCCGTTATCGTTTCGATTATCTGAAGTTCACCGAGCGCCTGCGTGAATACGAACAGGAAGTCGTTCCGCGCTTCGAACGTTTCCGCGATCTCAAACAGCAGATTCTCGAACGCGAACGCAAACGGCTTCGTCTCGATGAATTCAAGCCCAAGGTCCTGACCTCCTTTGTCCGCAATCAATTGATCGACCGCGTTTATCTGCCGCTCGTCGGCGACAATCTCGCGAAACAGATTGGCGCGGCCGGAGCTGCGAAGCGCACGGACCTGATGGGTTTGCTGCTGGTCATTTCACCGCCGGGTTACGGCAAGACAACGTTGATGGAGTATGTGGCCAATCGACTGGGCATTGTGTTCATCAAGGTGAACGGCCCGGCGCTTGGACACGACGTCACCTCGCTGGATCCCGAGGAGGCTCCGAACGCCGCTGCACGCGAGGAGATCCAGAAATTGAATCTCGCGCTGGAGATGGGCGACAACGCGATGATTTGCATCGACGACATCCAGCATTGCAGTCCGGAATTTCTGCAGAAGTTCATTTCGCTCTGCGACGCTCAACGCAAGATTGAAGGGGTCTGGAACGGCCAGCCGCGGACCTACGATCTGCGCGGACGCAAGGTCGTGGTGGTGATGGCCGGCAATCCTTACACGGAGAGCGGCCAGAAGTTCAAAATCCCCGACATGCTTTCGAACCGCGCCGACACCTACAATCTGGGCGACATCATCGGCGGCAATGCGGAATGGTTCAAAGCGAGCTATCTCGAAAACGCCGTGACGTCGAATGCCGTCCTTGCACCGCTCGCGAACAAGAGCCAGAAGGACATCCGCTCGTTCATCCGCATGGCCGAGTCAGGCGAGCGCGAGGCGGAAGGTTTTGAAGGCAGTTATTCGTCGCAGGACGTGGAGGAGATTCTGTCCGTGATGAAGAAACTCGTGATGATTCGCGAGGTCGTTCTGCGCGTGAACCAGGAATACATTCATTCCGCCGCACAAGCCGATGAATATCGCACCGAGCCGCCGTTCAAGCTTCAGGGTTCGTATCGCAACATGAATCGCCTGGCCGAAAAGGTGGTTGCGATCATGAACGACGACGAGGTGCGCGGGATCATCCTCGACCACTATCGCAACGAATCCCAGACGCTCACGACCGGTGCCGAGGCGAACCTGCTCAAGTTCAAGGAACTTCTCGGCATTCAGACGCCGGAGGAAAAAGCGCGCTGGGAGGAAATCAAACAGACGTTCAAGCGCAACAATGCCGCGCGTGGCGTCGGCGACGATCCAGCCGGACGCATCGTTGCGCAACTGAGCGGATTCCAATCGGGGCTCGAAGGAATTCAGCAGGCGATTGCGAGCCAGCTGTCGAAGCCGCCACCGCCTCACCCTCCCGCGCCACAGGTCGTGGTTGATTTCGAACCGGTCGGCAAACGACTTGAAGCGCTTCAGACGGCGTTGGAAAAGCAATCTTCGAAACCGCAGCCTTCGCCACCACCGGTCCATGTGGATCTCGGTCCTCTGGCGAAACATCTCGAAGCGCTGCGGAACACGGTCGATCAACGCCTCGCCGAGTCGGCCAGGCCCGGTTCCAGCAGTGGTGACGTCGATGCCCTCGCGGCCCGATTGAGCGAGGGTTTAAATGCGTTGCGACAGGATTTGAGCAAGGCCATTTCAGTCGTTCATTCCGGAACGATCGCCGACGCGCTCAAGCGAATGGAACACGAGATGGAAATGGTCCACAGCACCATGGCGACGCTCAAGGACCTGGCCGAGCAGCAGCGGAATCATCTCCGCAACGCGCAGGAACTGCTCGCCACGAGAGCGCGACAGGGGACGGTGGAAATCGATCTCACGCAGGAGATGCTCGAAAACGAGAAGGCGTTTCTGGAGAAGTTCCAGCAGGTCATCGCGCAATCGCAGGGACAGGCCGCACCCAAACAGAAACCCGACGGAGGGGAAACGACACCGTGAATATTTCGCAAAACGAATTTCCTCACGCGAAGGCCGCGAAGGTCGCGAAGGAGCAAATGTGCACGCGTTTGAGTTCGGGCTCCCTCCGGACATCAGACTGTGATCTTGTTCCAGCGAGGCCCTTTCATCTTCACGCCTTTCGCGTCCTTCGCGTGAGTAATTAATGATCTAACCGGAAATTGAGCCTATGAAAAAGTTCATGACGAAGGTCCAGACGATCGGCAGCAAGGCCGCGCAGATTCAGGCCGCCATCCAGAGCGTGCCGCCGAAGATTTCCCAGCTCAAAGAAAGTGTCGCCGTGACGGCGGGGCAACTCCAGCAGCTGCGCACCAGTATTCAATCCAGTGTCACAGACCTGCGCGTGGACAATCCGGATCACATTCTCGAAGCACTCCAGGAAATCCACGATGCAGGCGGAACCTTCGCTGAGGCCGGTTACGATCTGCGCGGCGTTGACATGGAACTCAGCCCGGTCCAGCGCCTGATCGTTCACCTGGACAAGATCGAGGACGTCGCCCATCCGCAGATTCGGGCTTTGATCACCGCAAACCAGGACAAGAAAACCGTCCACGCCCTGCTCTCTTCCCTGCTCCAGGCCGAGGCAGTCGCGGATCGAGTGGCGCTGAGCGATCTCAGCTATCGGACGCTGATCGTGCACGTCGGGCCGATCCCATCCGTTCGCCTTTGCTGGCGAACCGATGAGGAGGAGGCCGGAACTGTTTTTCAGTCCGCGCCGACAGCATCGTCCTTTCCCGGGATCGCTCCAACCGAAACTCAACCATCCGGAGAAACCAAATCGGTCTTCGGCCAAAGCTCCTTTTTCGAGGCTCGCTCCGTTCCCGCCTCCGCAACGTCTGTCGCTGTGGCACCTGTGAACGCGCCGGACACTGTCACTTCAACAACGGAACAGACGCCCTCCGTTGAATCGGCTCCGGCTCTCGACTGGAAACAGGAGGCGCTCGAGCGATTGAAGAAGAATCCACACGCTTCGAAATACAGTCGTTGAGCTTCCGGTTTCCTTCAGAATGGAGCTGTGGCTGAAGCACGCCATGGGTATCCTGCGCCCGCATGGATTGGAATGAACTGGTGACCCTCGCAACGGAAGAAGTCGAATCAACACTCGCGGCTCTTCCTGCGGAATTGCGCGAACGGGCGGTGCAGCTGCCGATAACCTTCGAACCGTCGCCGAACCCCGGGCTTGTTGAGGATGGCATCGCACCGGACACGCTCGGACTTTTCATCGGACCGGAATTCGCCGAGGAAGGCGCCGTTCCAATGCCGCCTCAGATCATTCTCTTTCTGGAAAATCTTTGGGACCTTGCCGAGCAGGATGAAGAAATCTTCCTGGACGAAGTTCATACCACGCTGTTGCACGAACTCGGTCACTATCTGGGATTGAACGAGGACGACCTGTTCGATCGCGGACTGGATTGAGAATCCAACGGGAGCCGTCTCCGTCACGCCAGCCTGGATGCTACGAACGCTGCCGTTTTAACAATCGCCACAGCGAGCTTCTGCTTCTTCGCCGCTGCGTTGATCTCCTCGCGAATCGTCTCCATCTCCTCAAGATCGGCTTTGGTGGTGATCACACCGTCCTCCAGCAGCTTCAACTGAAACTCAGCGTATCGCTTCAGGAGCTTCTCAAGTTCAGGCCTCAGCTTGGTTCTCTCGGCCAGCTTCGCAGCGCGATACTCCACTTGAACGTTGGTAAGCGTTGAACCGAGCAGCTCCAGCATCTTTGCGTCGTTGTCCATGGCTCCTCCCCGGGGTTAATCGAACTGAAAACGTTTCTCCAGCAACTGACTCCAATACGGATCCTCTTTGATGCGCGTCTCGACGGCCTTGAATCGCTCCAGTGCGCCGACGACATCCGGATTCTGTCCCGACAACTGCGCGGCGACACCGAGCGACTGTTGGGTGAGCCGCAGGATCTCCTCGGCCGAAAGCGTCCGATACTCGCGGATCAGACGTGTCAGCAAGCGTCCCGCCTCCGCAGCTTTCAGGCACTTCATGATGGCCTCTTCGCGCAGCTGCCGCTCTTCCGCTGCGAGCGCCAGCAACTGTTGCGTCGCCGCCTTGAGATGCTGACGCTTGAGGTTTTCGTCCGGAATGGTGTTGTGACGTTGAATCTGTTCCACGAGCAGAATCCGCTTCGCATTCAGTTTCACTGGAATTTTCTTTTCCTCGATCATTCGGGCGAGCGTGATCATTTGGACCGTGAGGTTGACCGCGTGCCGTTCCGCAGCGCGAACGGCATCGGAAGCGAAGAAATGTCCGCGCTCCAGCTCGTCAAACATCTCGGCGAACGCCACGTAATGGATTTCGATGCGTTGCAGTACTGCATCTGTGGCCGCGGCTTCCTCGGCACCGATTTCGCCTTCGGTCAGCAGGTTTTCAAGCATTTCTATGGAGAACGCCTCCTCCTGTCGGAGATCTTCAGCGAGCTTGTCGTTGTCTTGCGGTGGCATCGCCGTGTTTCCCCGGAGAATCGATCGTAACTGGTCGAGTGCAGCGACCGCTTCCGCGCGAAGTGTTTGCGCGGCAACCTTGATCGCTTCGGCCTTTTCCCGGGTGCAACCCTGCAGCAACAGAGCAAAGGCACAGCAAATGACCACCGCCGAAATGCGAACTGATTTTTTCATAACCTTCTTTGGAACGACCCCACTCTAGCGAGCGGTGACGAAGTGGGAAGAAGATTTTCTTTGGCAAAGTTCCAAATTCCAAATTCCAAATTCCAAGTTCCAAATTCCAAGTTTTGAGTTTTGAATTCGCGGCAGGCTGGAAAGGCTGTCCCTACGGCGAAAGAAATGAGCGCGGCTGGATCGAAATCCAGCGCGCTCGCGAAATTCGGTGGTTGAGTTATGGAAGCTGCTTCAGAAGTTCCGTCAGCGGAGATGCCGGCCGGCTCTCCGGCGCAGTTCCCCACTTGTAATCAGGCGCTGATGTCATTTCGAACGTCAGTTCACCCGCGGTCGAAATTTCTGCATGCGTCAGGAAGGTGCGGTTGAATGCCTTTCCATTCAATGTTGCATTGCGAATGTACGGCCGGAGCGGACCATTCGCTTTCGCATTCACGATGAACTTCGCTCCGCCGGGATAAGTGATCGTCGCACGATCGAACATCGGCGTTCCGATCACGTATTCGTCGTCACCCGGACAAACCGGATAAAAGCCAAGCGCGCTGAACACATACCACGCGGACGTCTGGCCATTGTCCTCGTCGCCGCAATAGCCATCGGGCGTCGGCGAGTAGAGCTTGCCCATCGCCCAGCGCACGCGCGACTGCGCCTTCCACGGCTGGCCGGCGTAGTTGTAAAGATAGATCATGTGCTGAATCGGCTGGTTCCCGTGCGCATATTGTCCCATGTCCGCCGCGACCATTTCGGTCATCTCATGAATCATTCCGCCATAGGTTCCAACACGAACCTCGTTTGGGGAGCTGAAGACAGCGTCGAGTTTCTCGCCAAAAGCCTTTTCGCCACCCATCGCGTTCATCAAACCGGGAATGTCGTGAAACACGCACCAGGTCCAATGCCACGAACAACCTTCCGTGAATGGACCACCCCATTCATTTGGATAAAACGGTTCCACCCACGAACCATCCGCCTTGCGGCCGCGCACAAATCCGATGTTCGCATCAAACACGTTCTTCCAGTTCATTGCTTTCTGCGCGAAGGTCTTCGCGTCTTCAGTACGTCCTGCAATCAACGCCAGCTGCGCCAGGCAAAAGTCGTTGTAAGCGTACTCAAGCGTTTTCGCTGTCGCCTCGTGGAAGCTGACTTCGCCCTTCACCGGAGAATAAGGAACGTAGCCGATTTCATGATACGGCCTGGCGCCGTCACGTCCGATCGTGGCAATCGGACCACTGTTGTTCGCATCATGAATCATCATCGTGACCGCCTTGTTCAGGTCAAAGGAACGGATGCCCTTCACCCAGCCGTCGGCGAGAAGAGAGAACGCATTGTTGCCAATCATGCAGGCGCGATGCCCCGGGCTGGCCCATGCTGGATACCAGCCGCTTTGTTCCGCCGCAGCGACAACACCCTGCAGAATCTCCGCATTCACATCAGGATAAACCAGCGTGTAAAGCGGCTGCGCGGCGCGGAACGTGTCCCAGAATCCGCTGTCGGTGTAGAGCACACCGTCGTGAAGCTTACCGTCGTAAGGACTGAAATAAACCGGTTTTCCCTGCGCATTCAGTTCGTAGAACTTGTGAGGAAACAGCAGGCATCGATAGAGACAGCTGTAGAACGTGCGCTGCTCCTTCTCCGATCCGCCTTCAACCCGAATGCGTCCAAGCATTTCGTTCCAGCGTTGATCCGCCCGGTTGTGGATCGTATCGAAGTTCGCATTGCCAATTTCCGTTTCCAGATTTCGCAATGCCTGTTCCGGACTGATGAACGATGACGCCACCTTGCATTCAACCGCCTTTCCCGCGGCCACATCAAACTGCACGTAAGCTCCCGCCTGCTTGCCAGCGAGACGATCGACGCCGGATTGAACGTCGTTGCCCGACCAGACGCCATGCGCCTTGAACGGTTGATCGAACACGATCACGAAGTAATTGCTGGAATAAAACTCCGGTGCATCGCCGCAGCGATAACGCACCGCGCCCACAATCTTCCGTTCCGACGGAATGATCTGGACCGACGCGCCTTTGTCGAAGCTGTCGAACACCACATAACCGGCGCCCGGTTGTTCGAACGTGAACCGGAATCGTGCAGCACGCTCCGTGGGCGTCACTTCCGTCGTCACCTTCCACGTATCCAGCCGCACCCGATAGTAACCCGGCTGCGCGACTTCGTTCTCGTGTGTGAATGCCGACGCGCGCCGATCTTCAGTCACCGCCAGCTCACCCGAAACCGGCATGAGAGAAAACATCGCGTAATCACTGATCCACGGACTCGGCTGATGCGTCTGGCGGATGCCGCGGATTTGTGTGGCGCGGTAGTTGTAGAAAAACGAATCACGCTGCGGCTGTGTGTACGGGGCCCAGGTGTTCATCGGGAACGGCACCGCGACAGCCGGATACATGTTGCCGTGTGAGAATCCGTGCGTGGAATCGGTGCCCATCAGGGGATTCACCAGCGTGACAAGCGACTCGGCGCTCGCGGACAAAACCAGCGAACAACAAACCGCCGGAATGAGAGGTCGTAGCTTCATACTCTTAAAAACGAACTGGCGTTCAGAACTGCACCTTCAACGTCCGCGGACGGGATTCATTTGCGAACCGGATCCAAAGCAGCCGATCGCGGCTGGAATATTCCACATCGGAAATTTTCATCCCGTCGAGTTCCACCGATCGCGGTTCCTTCCCGGCGTGCATCAACACCACCGCAGGCGTGTTTCCAACTCCTTCAACCGCGAACGAAAACGTTTTGCCGCCATGTTCCGTCGGCAACGTCTTGCATGCAGATGCGATCACCTGCCCGTCGCGACGACGCCCGAATTCCAAATCGCGGAGCAAATACCTTCCCGCAGGATCGATCTTCACCTCGCTTTGAACGCGCAGTTCCGGATCGAACAGATTTACGAACCGTCCGCGCAATGTTTTGACATCGGCATCAATCGATTCATCGAGACCGGAGGCGATCAAGTAAGGACCACGCCGCAGCGAAAGGTAATTCGTCTCACGCCACTTCAGCTTTGCGTGTTTCGCCGCGTCCCGAACTACTGAAACAATGCGTTCGTCGCCAGCCGCGCTGTCGGCAAAAGTCACCGGGTTCGTTCGCACCCAAACGACTTTTCCCTTCCCTACCCGCCATTCGCTTTCACTGGCGGAAGACACAATTCCGAGCTGCTCGAACAAATGCTCGCGCGGCGTCGAATATTTCCGGCCGTCGCTGTTCCACCATTCGCGCACACCGTTGAACGGATCGGAATCATCGTCGCACACCACCAACACACCACCGCGTTTCACCCAATCAACGATCGGCGCGTGAACATCGTCGCTCAGCGGCTTCATGCCCTGATATGTCAGCATCAGCACCCGAAAATCCTTGAGGTAATTGTGAACCGTCACGTTCTCCAGTTGCACTGGCGCGATCGGCATGCCGCGCTTCAGGAACGGCAGCGCGAGTCCGTAAACGTGGCTCAAGTGTTCGTCGCTCGGCCGGGGATCGCCGCGCTGGAACATCAGCGAATCACTGATCACCAATCCTATTCCATCCGTTCCGCAGTCCCATTCCACGTGGTCCTGCTTCATGTCGTTCAATGCGTTCATGACGACCTGAAGCTCCGTGGCGTAAAGCGGTGGAATGGTCTTGCGATCCGCGGGTTTGGCTGATCTTGGATAACGTGCGCGAAAGATGCGTTCCGGCCAGGGCGCGACTTCGTATTGCGACACTTCCGGTTGGAACAACGATGCAACCAATGTGCATTCCCAGTTCCGTTTGTAGTCGTCCCAGTCGTGATTCGGATTGTCCTCGATCGGATCGTTCAGGTACCAGACCGAACGTCCTGTTGCGCGAACCAGATTCTGCATGGCGCCGTATTCGAGAAATGCGGTTTCGAACGTCCGTTCCTTCACCTCTCCGCGAAACTTGTTTGGCGTTCGAGAAGTGCCGGTCCAGACCTGCGCGATGTAACCGTCGCAACCGTTCAGGCGCGCGAGACTCGATTCCGGGCTGACAATTTCCCAATGCGCGTAGTTCAGCAGGCTGTGTGTCGGAACATAGCAGCGCACCTTCTTTCCAGTCTTTCGGTTGAATTCCTGGACGTGATCGAAAATCTGCTGAAGCGCGCGGCGATAGAGAAAGTATTTCAATTTCGAGGCACGCCACTGGGCATCGAACGAACTGTGTGGCGGCTGCCATTCCTCGTTGTAGTAGGCGCGCCATTCGCGCTTGAAACCTTCCGAGTAACCCGAGTTCACCCAGTATTCCGGTTCCTCCAGATGAATCGCCTCCGCGCCCGCCTCCAGCGCCCGTTGCACGCCTGAGCACAGAAAGTTTCCGTAGTTCGTGCTCGGGCACATGTAATAGACATCACCACCATGACTGCTCTTGCGGCCGTCACTGACGGTTTGCGCCTCGTCCACGTGATTGATCCCATCGAAGCGCCCGTAGAGATAATCCTGATAATGCCCCCACGAAACGCCGGTCATCACGTGAATGCGATATCCGCGATCGCGCCATGTCTGGATGCGATGCGGCAGGTTCGTGTCGATGCCGTAAACGATCGCCACGTCGGAACGAAGATTTCCCTGCGGACTCCACGCTTCGCCGGTCTGGAAACAGGTTCGTTCCAAATCCTGGTTTGGATCCACGGGAAACGGCGGCGGCAGTTCAGCGGCCTGTGACGAAACACAGGCAGCGGCAACCGCAATCGAAGCCGCAGCGAGCTTCCATCCGAACAATACAAACGACTCCGCCGGATTGTGCCGACGGGCACAGAAACAATTTTCTTCCATCGAATTTTGAATCTACGGATGTGAAACGCGCCCCGAACCCGAAGGAAGCTCGGTCACAACCACATTTGAAAAACTTGAAATCGATCGATCTCGATCCGTGCAGAAATTCCGCACCCCCACCATTCCGCTGGAAAAGGTCGAATCCCGAACATCGACGACGGGCTGCTCCGATCCATTCAGATAAATTCGCAGATGCGATCCCGCGGCGTGCACTTTCAATCGATGCGTCGTGTCGGACGCGATCGTCAGTGGCGCGTTCGTGATCACGCGCCAGGAGTTATTGACGCAACCAAACTCCAACTGCCCCCGCGCCGGATTCAATCCCACGTAATAACCGCAATACGCATCGACTCCGATGTCCGGCTTGCTGACGCGAAAGATCAATCCGGCATTTCCCACCGAACCGACCTTCACATCCGCTTCGAACGTGAAGTTCGTGAACAACGTCGCCATCGCCAGTGCCTTTGCTCCGCCGGAAGAGCCCGGAGTCGTGCTCAATTCACCTTCGCGTGCGGTCCAGTTGCCGCCAAACACAGTCCATCGTTCGCTCCAGTTTGAATCGAAATTTTCTGTAAACGATCCGACGGTGGGCATCGGTGTGCCGAGATACGGAAACCAGCTCACGCGCAATCGCTGCGATCCGAACGGAACCAGAGTCACAGTTTCCAACGGGCTGTCGGAAGCGACCGGGCTGACCGGCGGTTCGAACGCATGCACCCGGCGCCAGCCAGGAACCCATTCCGGCAGTCGCTTCGCTTTTGCGATGATGCCGACCGACGGTTGCGATGGATCGAATGGATTCGATGGAACCGCGAAGTTCGTGAAGGCAAGCGCAGCCGAGGGTTTCGCCGGATCAAGCTGCAACGCGTAATTCCACGGTGAGTCGGGGCGAACTTCAAACTCGTCGAAACCGAGCGCCCTTGGATCCGCCTTACGCACCGACCAGTTCTCTGCAATTTGCAGCGAATAGACGAGCGGTCCACGATGAATCCCCACCGCACGACTTGGACCGGTCTGCGTTTCGATCTGCATCGGAAGATTCAAGACAACCTGATCACCATCGTTCCAGGTGCGTTGAATGCGATGGAACGTTCCCGCTTTGACGCCGGTCTGCGGCTGGCCATTGACGGTGATGGTCGCGTTCGAACACCACGCGGGAATGCGAAGCACAAGCGGGAACGCCGACGATTTGTTCAACGCCACACGCAGCCGAATCTGTTCTTCGAACGGATAATGTGTCTCCTCCGTGATCTTAACTTCCGTGTCACCTAGCAGTGTTTTAACCACCGTCGGTCCATACGCCAGCGCCGCCAGTCCGCCGTCCGATGTTGCCGCCCAGGAATTCTGAATGTACTTGGGCCAGCCCCAGTGCAGGTTGAAGCGGCAGCACGGAAAACCGGAATAAGGTCCCGGCAAACTGCCGTTGTCGTAATCCTGATTAAACCCGTGATGTCCGACGATGGCGTTCACGTGATTCGGAAGAATGTAGTAATGCAGTCCTTTGAAATTGTGACTCACTCCGGCTGGAAGCGCATTGAACGCAATCTTCTCCAGTCGATCCGCAAACGCGACGTCTCCGATCACTTGAACGGCATTCTGCAAACTGAGAATGGCTTCAACGACGGAACAAAGCTCGACGCCCTGAATCGTTGAATTTCCCGAAAGAAACTCGGTGCCGCTGTTGATCCCGCACGACAAACCGTGCTCGCGCATGAGATGATCCAGTCCGATCGAAAGCGCATCGCGATCGCTCGCCGACTTCGAAAGTTCGTACGCCACAACCGGAAACTTCAGCGCCTGCTGCACGTTCACGTTGTGCTTGGGATGAAAGTCGGTTCCGTGCAGCGCAAAGGCGTTGCTGCGAAAAATCCCCGGCCAGTCGTAGGCCTGCTTGCGAAGCAGATTCGCGAGCGAAAGAAGGTTTGTGTCGCCGTTCCGATTGTAGAGCCAGAGCACAACGTCCATCTGATCCGCGGCGCGCGCCTTGCCCCAGTCGCGAAGCGGACGGTTCGGAAGCGTGTCAGCCATGTAGCGAAAGTAATTGCTCAACACGGTCGGCACACGCGGATCACCGGTCGCTTCGAAGTAATCGCGCAACGCATACGTCACCACCATGCGAGGCCACCAGTCATCGTCCGCCTCCGGCCCGATGTAACCGTCCGCGCGCTGATGTTCCAAAACCCAGTCGAACCACTTCTGCGCCCTCTGCTTCAACGACGCATCGTTCAACACGTGCGCCAGTGTGATCAGGCCCTTGTAGTAGTAAGGTCCGCGCTCCCAGTTTTCGCCCTTGCCGCCGAGCCAGGCGCTGTTCGGTCCGTTCTCGTCGTAAAGCTGTTCGGCAAAGCCGGTGAGACCATCGCGCTGAAGTTCGCATTGCTTCAACAGCCATCCGAGAGGTTGAACACTTCCCAACGGAAGCGGACTGAAAGGTGTCGCCAGCAGCGGCGCACGATTCGTCACGGCAGAAGCCTGTGGACGTTCAGGTGCCGCTGAAACTCCATTCGCGGACGGAGCTTTCACAACAATTCGTTCCTGAATGCCGACATCGATGTATTGACCGCCCGTCGTCTGATGACAGTGAACTGCCAGCACATTGTCAGCATTGGCCTTCAGCAACCGTGACGCCGATTCACCCAGCAATATCGGCAGGTAAGTAGTCGTGTAACCCTTGCCTGAAAAGATCTGTTCGCCATTGAGAAAAACCTCCACGTCTTCGTCGTGATGAATTCGCAGGATCAGGCCGCTCAGCTGTTCGGAAGTCAGCGCACCCGGATTGAACACGCGCCGCAACCAGATATCCGAACTGTTCCATTCTGTGCGCACCACCGCGCCGGGTGTGCCGCGAGTTCCAAAACCGCCCGGACCTGATTTCCATTCGGCGTCATTGAATTGCGGAGCGAACCAGTTCGTGGCCGGTTGGGACGTCGTGTAGCGCCAGATCTGCGCGTTGGTCTGCGAAGTCTCCACAATCTGCCGGAAGACGTAGCGTCCGTTCGGCGATGCCGCCGCGGCGCGTGCGCGATTCAGGTCGAGTTTGCAGACTTTCCGGTCGTAGGTGTAGAAGCCGTTCAATTCGATTTCGACGTCGGTGATCTCGGTGTAAACCGCCGCGCTCAAACCGTGGTTCTGAACGAAGTCACAGAGCATCATCGAAAACTGCTCGAACTTGGTCGCGAGATCGTCGCCATCCGTCGCGCCGATGTAGCCCCACCCCGGCGCCCAGGTGTGATTCGTGATCGCCAGCCCCACACCGCCGAACTCACCGCAGACCACCGCCATAGTGTCGCTCGCGGGACAGGTCGGGTTGGGATAATTGTGCCAGTCGAGAATGTCACCGGAGCCATGATGTTCTCCGCCGCTGCCTTCGTTGATCAACCGGGTCGGATCGAGCTCACGAACTTTCTGCACGAGCGCCTGCGTGCGGTGTTGTCCCTGCGATTCATTGAACACCACCCACATCACGATCGCGGGAGAGTTCCAGAGATTCTGCACCATGCGGGTCAGTTCGAGTTCGTATTGCGGAGCATCGATCGGCTTGGGATGTGCGGTGTAGGAATTCAGACTCGGCATGTCCTGCCACACGAGAACGCCCAGCTTGTCGGCCCAGTAATACCAGCGCGCCGGTTCCACCTTGATGTGTTTCCGAATCATGTTGAACCCAAGTCCCCTGGTGAATTCGATGTCCGCGCGCAACGCGTCATCGGTCGGCGCGGTGTAAATGCCGTCCGGCCAGAATCCCTGATCCAGCGGGCCGTATTGAAAAACGAACTGGTCGTTCAACAGCATCTTCACGAAACCATCGACGCGGCCGAGGCTGATCTTGCGCATGCCGAAATAACTGCTGACGGAATCGAGCTTCGCCGTTCGGTTCGAAAGGGTGATTTCGAGATCGTAGAGAAATGGATTGGTCGGCGACCAAAGCTTCGGATTCGGAACAGGCAGCTGCAGAGACCTGTTCGCCGGACCGGAAATTGAACTCACAAGATTCGAACCGATCCGCGCAACCGCGCTGACGGTCACACCTTCGCTTGGACCTTGAATGGTGACGTTGATGCCCAGCCGCTGATTGTCGATGTCCGGAACCAGTTTGAGACTGGAAATGCTGGTGTTCGGAACCGGCTCAAGCCACACGGTCTGCCAGATGCCACTGCAGGACGTGTACATGATCCCGCCCGGCGAAAGCGTCTGCTTGCCACGCGGAACGCCGAGGTTGTCCGTCGGATCGTAAACGCGAACGATGAGTTCCTGTGGACCCGAATCGTTCAGGAACCGCGTGATGTCGTAGCTGAACGGATCGTATCCGCCCCGATGCACACCCACGCTTTTTCCATTGATGAACACTTCCGATTCCCAATCCACCGCGCCGAAGTGCAGGAGAATCCGCTGACCTTTCCAATTCGCAGGAACAGTGAAAGTGCGTCGATACCAGGAACGGGGATGATGTTCCTTGATTCCCGATATCGCTGATTCCATTGGAAACGGAACCAAAATGTCGCGCGGCAACGTCTGGCCGACTGGAACCGCATCGTCGAAGGAACCGGGTTGAAACTGCCACAGCCCGTTCAGATTCAGCCAGTTTGACCGGACCATCTGCGGGCGGGGATATTCGGGCAGCGGATCGCGAGGATCGACCTTTTGCGCCCAGTCGGTCATGAGCGGCGCCTGCTTCATCTCCCACGCCGCGGAAGCGGGAAGCAACGTACTGAAAAGAGCGAGAAGGATCAGGACCGCCCCCGGATTTTCGAAACGGAATCGTTTCAAAATCACGCAGATTCTTCCTGCACTCGAATCCAATTCCCCCCGAGTGACGACCTGCAGCAACGCAGTCTTGTCCGCCTGCGTTGCCATTCCAATTCGGCCTGATCCTTCTCGCATGAAATCAGTTCTGTGAAACGTCCACGAAACCGAGATCGACATACTGGCCGCCGCCGGTCTGACGGCAGTGAACGGCGATCAGGTTCTTGCCCGGCTTGAGCGCCGCGCGGCCGGCAGGGGTGAGCGGCAAGGCATCGTACGAAGTCATGAATCCGGAGTTCTCCACGGCGAGAACGCCGTTCACGTAAATCCGGACATCCTCGTCGTGATGCACCCAGAAGCCGATGTTCTTCAGCTTGTCCGCGGGAATTTCGATCTCGCGGCGCAGCCAGATTTCCGGCGTGTTCCAGGTGGTGCCGACGAAGGCGCCGGGAGTTCCGGGCGTGCCAAATCCGCTCTGACCTTCACGCCAGTTCGAATCGGAAAAGTCGGGACGATTCCAGCCCTCCGGCGGGCGCTTCGTCGTGTAACGCCAGACGGCCGGAATCTTGTCAGCGGCGGGAACCACAACCGCCAGCACCGGCTGCCGGGGGATTGGAGCCCAGTTGCGGGCCTTGGTCTTGTCGCGCTTCGCCCACTTGCTCCAGAGCGCCTTGTCATAAAG
>Ga0065721_10004001_pt1 | contig 48151 bp, 47 predicted proteins | sample Mesricmetagenome_FD_59108 | JGI IMG/M metagenome (GOLD analysis project Ga0065721, IMG submission 59108) | Mesophilic microbial community from rice straw/compost enrichment Sample: eDNA_1 v2 (version 2) | ecosystem: Engineered > Solid waste > Grass > Composting > Bioreactor | place: USA: Davis...
ATATTTAACATGATAATTATAGAGAAAGCGACTTGAGCTCGGCAGGGAGGAAACGTGCCACACTTGACGCTTGAATATTCCGCCAACCTCGATGGTCGGGTCGACTTCGACGCGCTCTGCGCGCGGGTACTCGATACCATCCTTGCTACGGGCCTGTTCGAAGTCGGGGCGGTGCGTGTCCGCGCCATTCGCTGCGAGGCTTATGCGGTCGCGGACAATCTTCCCGAAAACGCCTTTGTCGACCTGTCCTTCCGCATCGGCGTGGGCCGAAGCCTGGATGAGAAGAAGCGCGCTGGCGAGCAGATCTTCACGGTGGTGGCGGAGGAGTTGTCAGAACTGTTCAAGACACCGCACTTCGCTCTGTCGATGGAGATCCGCGAGATCGACCCGGATCTCAGCTGGAAGAAGAACGCCATCCACCCGCGCTTGCGGCAGGCGAGCGCATGATCCGGCCTCAGGCCGCTGTTGCAATGAGCGGGAGACGACATGTCCAGGCTTGATGAGAACCTTTTAAAGGCGCAACGCTACCTTGCCCACTTCGCCGAACGCGGCGTGATGAACCACATCAACGGCGAAACAGCTGCGGCCCTCGACGGAACGACCTTCGAGACAATCTCCCCGGTCGATCTGAAGCCGCTGGCGAAGGTGGCGCATGGCAAGGCTGCAGACATCGACCGGGCAGCACAAGCGGCGCGCGAGGCCTTCCCGGCCTGGGCGGCAATCAGCGGCGAACAGCGCAAGAAGCTCCTCCACAAAATTGCCGATGCGATCGAAGCCCGCGCCGAAGAGATCGCGTTCGTGGAATGCATGGACACCGGCCAGGCGCTGAAGTTCATGGCCAAGGCAGCCCTGCGCGGGGCCGAAAACTTCCGCTTCTTCGCCGACCGCGCCCCCGAGGCGCGCGATGGCAAGAGCCTGAGGACGCAGGGGCAGGTCAACCTGACGACGCGGGTGCCGATTGGGCCGGTCGGCATCATCACGCCGTGGAATACACCCTTCATGCTCTCCACCTGGAAGATCGCGCCGGCGCTCGCAGCCGGCTGCACCGTCGTCCATAAGCCGGCCGAATTTTCACCGCTTACGGCGCGACTGCTGATCGAGATCGCCGAAGAAGCAGGCCTGCCAAAGGGTGTCTGGAACCTCGTCAACGGCTTCGGTGAAGAGGCTGGCAAGGCACTGACCGAACATCCCGCCATCAAGGCCATTGGCTTTGTCGGCGAAAGCCGCACCGGCTCGGCGATCATGAGACAGGGTGCCGATACGCTGAAACGCGTGCATTTCGAGCTAGGCGGCAAGAACCCGGTCATCGTGTTTGCCGATGCGGACCTTGAGCGCGCGGCCGATGCCACCGTCTTTATGATCTATTCGCTGAATGGTGAGCGCTGTACCTCTTCCTCACGGCTTCTCGTCGAAGAAAGCGTCTATGACAGGTTCACTAGCCTGGTGGCGGAAAAGGCCGGTCGCATAAAGGTCGGTCACCCGCTCGACCCGGAAACCGTCGTTGGCCCCCTCGTGCATCCGGTGCATGAGAAGAAGGTCCTCGACTATATCGAGATCGGCAAATCCGAAGGCGCGACGGTTGCCGCGGGTGGCACCAGGTTCAATGGACCCGGCGGCGGCTGTTATGTCTCCCCCACGCTCTTCACCGGCGCGACAAACGCGATGCGAATTGCGCAGGAGGAGATTTTCGGGCCAGTCCTCACCGCCATCCCCTTCAAGGATGAAGCCGAAGCCCTCAGCATCGCCAACGACATCCAGTACGGCCTCACCGGTTACCTCTGGACATCGGACGTCACCCGCGCCTTCCGCTTTACCGATGCGCTTGATGCCGGAATGATCTGGGTGAACTCGGAAAATATCCGGCATTTGCCGACACCGTTTGGTGGCACGAAGAGCTCCGGAATCGGCCGCGATGGCGGCGACTGGTCGTTTGACTTCTACATGGAAACAAAGAACGTCGCCTTTGCGACGAGCGCACACGCCATCCCGAAGCTGGGTGGCTGATCGTCGGCGGGAGGGCCGAGATCGTGTGCGAATGACATCTGAGGAGGAACAATGCCGCTTCCCAAGCCGAATCTTTATCCGCCTTTCAACATCGTCCGCCTCAGCCATGTCGAGTTCTGCGTTACCGACCTTGCCAAATCGCGTGCCTTTTATGTCGACACGCTCGGCCTTCAGGTCACCGACGAAACTGCTGACACCATCTACCTGCGGGCCATGGAAGAGCGTGGCCACCATTGCATCGTGCTGAAACAGTGCGCAGAGCCGCGGGCGGGGGAACTGGGCTTCAAGGTCTTCGATGAGGAGGACCTTGAAAAGGCCGCGCATTTCTTCAGGAGTAAGGGGCTTCCGGTGGAGTGGGCGGAGCGTCCCTTCCAGGGTCGCACCTTCAAGACGCGCGATCCGCATGGCGTGCCGCTGGAATTCTACAGCAAGATGGACCGGCTCCCGCCAATCCACCAGAAATACGCGCTCTACAAGGGCGTGAAGCCGCTTCGCATCGACCACTTCAACTGCTTTTCACCCAATGTCGATGAAAGCGTCGCCTTCTACAACGAGATCGGTTTTCGCGTTACCGAATATACCGCCGACGAAGAAACCGGCCGCCTGTGGGCGGCCTGGACACACCGCAAGGGCGGCGTCCACGACATCGCCTTCACCAATGGTCGGGGCCCCCGGCTGCACCACACTGCCTTCTGGGTGCCGACGCCGCTCAACATCATTGACCTGCTGGATCTGATGGCAACCACCGGCTGGGTAAAGAACATCGAGCGCGGCCCCGGCCGCCACGGCATCTCCAACGCCTTCTTCCTTTATATCCTCGACCCGGACGACCACCGCATCGAGATCTACTGCTCCGACTACCAGACGGTTGATCCGGACCTCGAGCCGATCAAATGGGACCTGAAGGATCCGCAGCGGCAGACGCTGTGGGGCTCACCCGCACCGCGGTCATGGTTCGAGCACGGCAGCACGTTCGACGGCGCGACGATCCGCGAGCCGGACCTGAAGGCGCAGCCGATCATCGCGCCATGAGGAGCCCAGGATGACGCGTGCACGACTGGTGAGTTACAGCCGCGGCGGAAAAAGCGGTTACGGGCTGCTCCTTGAGGCCGGCATCGTTGATCTCTCCATCCGGCATCCGGAATGGCCGACGCTGCGGGAGGCGATCGAGGCTGGCGCGCTGAAGCGACTGGTCGACGAAGCCCAAGGTCTGCCCGCCGATTTTGCTGCAGCCGAGATCACCTACGAGATCCCGATACCCGCGCCCGAAAAGATCATCTGCGTCGGCGTAAACTTTCCCGACCGCAACGAGGAGTACAAGGACGGCCAGGCGGCTCCGCCGAATCCGTCGCTCTTCGTCCGTTTTCCGCGCTCCTTTACCGGCCACGGGCAACCGCTGATCCGGCCGCCGGAAAGCAAGCAACTAGATTACGAAGGCGAGATCGCCATCGTCATCGGCAAACGGGGCCGACGTATTCCGGAAGGCGACGCGCTTTCCCACATTGCAGCCCTCACCCTCTGCAACGAAGGCACGATCCGCGACTGGGTGCGGCACGCCAAGTTCAACGTGACCCAGGGCAAGAACTTCGATTCCTCAGCCTCCATGGGCCCCTGGCTCATTCCCTATGAGGACGAAGCGCAACTGGCCGACGTTTCGCTCGAAACCCGGGTCAACGGCGAGATCCGTCAGCGAGACCGGACGAGCCGGATGATCTTCTCCTTCCGCAAGATCATCAACTACATCTCCACCTTCACCACCCTTGTTCCCGGCGATGTCATCGTCTGCGGCACGCCGACCGGCGCCGGCGCAAGGTTCGATCCGCCGATCTGGCTGAAACCCGGCGATGTCGTCGAGGTCGAGGTGGAAGGGATCGGCATCTTGCGCAACAGCGTGGTCGACGAAGAGGTGTGACATGTTGACGAAGGACCAGATCGACGCCGCAGCATCCGCCCTAGATGAGGCCGAACAGACCCGCGTCCAGACCGGGCTCGTGTCCCTGACCTACCCCGACATGACGATGGACGACGCCTATGCGATCCAGGCCGAATGGGTGCGCCGCAAGTGCGACGCCGGGCGGAAGGTGATCGGCTGGAAGATCGGTCTCACCTCCAAGGCGATGCAGAGCGCGCTCAACATCAACATTCCGGACTCCGGCGTCTTGTTCCACGACATGCTGTTCGAAGACAATGCCACGATCCCCAAGGATCGGTTCATCCAGCCTCGCGTTGAAGCCGAGATCGCCTTCATCATGAAGGCGCCGCTGCAGGGACCAGGGGTCACCGTCTACGACGTGCTCAACGCGACGGACTATGTGACGCCGGCGCTGGAGATCCTCGACACGCGGATCCTCCGGGTAGATCCGGAGACGAAGAAGCCACGCAACATCTTCGACACCATCGCAGACAACGCGGCCAATGCCGGGATCGTCACCGGCGGGCGCGCCATGCGGCCGGACCAGATCGACATGCGCTGGATGGGCGCGATCGTCTCACGCAACGCCGAGGTCGAGGAAACCGGCCTTGGTGCCGGCGTGCTGAACCAGCCGGCGCGTGGTGTCGCCTGGCTTGCCAACCGCATGGCGCAATATGGAGACCGGATCGAAGCGGGGCAGATCGTTCTTGCCGGCTCCTTCATCCGCCCCATCGAAGCCCGCCACGGCGACACGATCATTGCCGATTTCGGGCCCTGCGGTTCCGTGAGCCTGTTCTTCGAGTAGGAGTTGCCCGCGCCCAGGAATACTTTCAAGCAGGATCCCGGCCAGCCGGGAGTCCCTGCTCGCCGACTTCAAGGCAACCGCGACCAGCACCGGCAATTCCGAAGGCCAGGTTTAATTAGCTGCGCGTCAGGCCGAAAGCCGCTGCGGTCCCAAAGGGCCGTAATCGAACTCCGCGGTTGCCGGGCCAAACTTCTTCAGCGCCGCCGGGGCATCGAACGGGTCGAGATGCAGTTCGATGAAGGTCAACGCATTGCTGGCGGCAGCCTTCTCCAGCACCGCCTCGAGCTCACCTTCCGTGCGCGCATGCGCGGTGAGGAAGTTGCCCTTCTCGCTGAAGACGCCCGCGAGTTCGGCATATTTCCAGTTCGCGACGTCGTTATACGCCTCCTGCATGCCGAGGATATAACGCTCGATCGTGTAGCCGCGGTTGTTCAACAGGAAGATGATCGGCTTCAATTCCAGCCGGAGCAACGTGGACAACTCCTGCGCGGTCAGCTGGAATGAACCGTCGCCGATGAACAGAAGGTGGCGACGATCAGGGGCGGCCAGCGCGGTGCCGAGCGTCGCGGGCAGCGTGTAACCGATAGAACCCCAGATATTGGCGCTGATATAAGTCACGTCCGGAGCCAGGGCCTGAGACGTCAGCCCGATATTGGATGTCCCGCTTTCGGCGAGCACGGTGTCGCCCACCTTGATGAACCGTGCCATCCGCTGCCATAGGCGTTCTTGCATCAGCGGCGCATCGGCGTGCGGCGACCAGGCTTCCTCCTCCAGCCTGCGATGGTTGTCGCCGGCGCGCTCCGGCACCTGTTGCAGCAGGTGTCGCAGCAGTTCCCCCGCATTCACGCCCTCATAGCGCACATTGCCGATCGTGACGCTGTGACCGGCCAGCAAAATGGTGTGGTCCTTCGGCAGGTTCTGCGTGAAGTGCCCGGAATTGACTTCGATGAACCGCGGAGCCGTGGTGATGAGGCAATCGGATCCTTCAACGCAGGCTTTCGCCTCGACGCTCGAACCCTCGCCAAGATAATGACCGGCCCAGAGCGGGTGTGTCTCACTGAGGATCGCCTTGCCCGTCGTGAGGCTCGCATAAGGCACCGCCGCCTTTTCCACCAGTTCGGCCATCAGATGGCGCAGTCCGAGGCGATCGGCATCCATGTCGATCAGCAAGACCGGCCGCTTCGCCTGCGACCAGAGCTGTAGCCCGTGTTCCACCGCAGCCTCCAGCTGGCGCGGATCGCTCGCGAATGAGAGATCGAGCGGCGCGTCCGGCGCCTCGACGGTGAGATAAGAAACGTCGGATGGCAGCTGGATGTAGACCGGCTTCTTTTCCCGCAGGCAGGTCGTCAGCACCCGGTCGATCTCGCCCACCGCATTGGCGGGCGTGATCCGCGTCTGCGCCGCGGTAAACTGGCGAAAGCAGATCATCATGTTGTCGTAGTTGCCATCCGCCAACGTATGGTGCAGCGGCAGGCGCTGTTCCATCGCGTGAAGCGGCGGCGCGCCGGTGATGCAGACCACCGGCACATGTTCGGCAGCGGCGCCGGCCACCCCGCAGATCGCGCTCAACTCGCCGACGCCATAGGTCGTCAGCAGTGCGCCCGCACCTTTCAGCCGGGCATAACCATCGGCGGCATAGGCGGCATTGAGTTCATTGCAGTTGCCGACGAATTGCAGCCCTTCACACGCCTTCACCTGCTCCAGGAACTGGAGGTTGTAGTCTCCGGGCACCCCGAACATATGCTCGATGCCAATCTCGGTCAGGCGCTTCAGGAGAAACTGTCCGATCGTCATCTGCATGCTGCACTCCTCCGTGGCTGGGCATCAGGCTCCGGTCTTCATGATGCCTCATCACCGGCGCAAGCGCCTTGCATAATGAGCGCTCCCAGCTCACGATATGCATCATTCGTGCACGAAAAGGCGGATCGATGCGATGATTGCCAAGCTTGACCACTATGACCTGAAGCTCTTGAGCGAGTTGCAGAAGGATGGCCGCCTGAGCAACTACGACCTCGCCGAGCGCATCGCGTTGTCGCCGTCACAATGTTCGCGCCGCCGCTCCCGGCTGGAGGCGGAAGGCATCATCGAGGGCTACAAGGCGATCGTGAACCGCACCAAGGTCGGTCTAGACCTCCTCGTCGTGGTGTCTGTGACGCTGTCGGCCCAGAACCAGGATGGCGCGCGCCGGTTCGGCACCCTGATCAACGACCTGCCGGAAGTCATCGAGGCCTTCGCGCTGACGGGTGACATGGATTATTACCTCAAGGTGGCGGTGGCGAGCCTGAGCGACCTGTCCCGCTTCATCAACGACGTGCTGCTGCCGCACGAGTCGGTCCAGAAGGTCAGGACATCCATCGTTCTGGATGTGCTGAAGCGCGATCACGGGCTGATGCTGCCGCGCCCTTAGCGTTGTCCATCCCGCTCCAACACGGTGAGCATCGTCAGCGCGTTCTCTATGGCGGCACCTGAGGCCGTGTTGTCGAACACGCACCAGCTGTTCTTCCCGAGCAGCCCGGCATAATCTCGGATCTCCTCATCGCTGTAGCTGCTGTAATAGATCTTCGGCGCACCGTGCAGGCGAAGATAAGGAACATCGCCGGTGAAGCTCGCGCGCGGCCAGACCAGCGCCGGGTCGGCCAGCACCCGGCCGATCTTGTGGTGCTTCAGCAGGGAGAGCGCCTCTTGCGACGCCCAGCTCTTGTGCCGCGCCTCGATGACGATTTGGCCGTCGTGGTGGGCCCGCATCATCTCAAACGAGCGCGTCACTGTGTCCTCGTCAAAGGAGAGAGACGGCGGCAACTGGCAAAGCAGCGGCCCGAGCTTGGGGCCGAGAGGCACGATATCCTCCAGGAACGTGCCGAATGGCTCGGCGATCTCCTCCAGCCGGCGCACATGCGAGATCTCCTTCGGCATCTTCACCGCGAAGCGGAATGCCTCCGGTACCGACTCCGCCCAGCGCGCGAAAGTCGCCGGCTTGTGGCGGCGGTAGAAGGTGGTGTTGATCTCCACTCCGTTGAACACGCAGGCATATCGAGACAGCCCGTTTCCCTCCGCTGGAAATTTGTTGGCGACGGTCTTCGGGATCGACCATGCGGCAGTGGCGACGATCGGCAATGCTTCTCCTCCTGTGAACACGGGCGGGGTGCCCGTGCATCAACGCAGAAGAAGCGATCTGGTCGCGCCGCTCGTCAGACGGAAGTCGGTTCCGGCAAGGCGCTTTGGCGTACAACGATCCGGGCGTGATAGGGAACTCGGGTATAGAGGTCGATAACGTCCTGGTTGATCAACCGGACGCAACCGGCCGAGGTCGCCTTGCCGATCGACTGCCATTCCGGCGAACCGTGCAGGCGGTAGAGCGTGTCCTTGCCGTCCTGGAAGATGTAAAGCGCCCGCGCGCCAAGCGGGTTCTTGATGCCCGGCTCCATGCCGCCGTTTTTCACCGAATAACGGGCCAGATGCGGCTGTCGCTTGATCATGTCATCCGGCACCTTCCAGCGTGGCCAGGGCTGGCGCCAATGCACGATCCCCTCGCCTTGCCAGGCGAAACCGTCGCGCCCGATGCCGACGCCGTAGCGCATCGCCGTGCCGCCCGGCTCTACGACGTAAAGGAAGCGGCTTGCGGTATCGACAACCACCGTGCCCGGCGCTTCTCCCGTCGGGTCAGGCACCCGCTGGCGGTAGAACTTCGGGTCGATCTGCTGGTAGGGCACCGCCGGAATGGTGTGGCCGCCATCCTCCAAGGCACCGTAACGCTTCTGCAGTTCGGTCTCCTCCGGCGCCACGACCGGGCGCGCTGGGGCAGCCTGCGGCACCGGAGGCGGCGCAGTGGCGGTGGTCGTCGTCTGGCAGCCTGCCAGAGCGGCGGTCATGGACATGGAGCTCAGCAGGAATGAGCGGCGGGAGATCTGTCGGGAGGTGAACATAAAACGGCAATCCAAAGATGAAGGCCGGGTTCTTCCCGAACTAAGGCACCATCTCAAGGCAACGCCGATCACATAAACGGCATCGGCCGAGCTTTCGCCGCAGCTGTGGCTTTCTTGTCGATTCTCGGATTTGCGCCTCTCAGGCGCGGTTGCTCCCCGCACTGATCGGCCACATGTGCCCGTACCAGCGCCACAGGATCAACAGCGTGCAAAGGCCGCCGATCGTCCCGTAGGTAGCGGCCACAATGCTGAAACCGAAATTGCCGATCAGCGGCCCGGAGACCAGAAGCCCGATCGGCAGGCCGTAAACCGCCTGCATCCGGATGCCGATGATGCGGCCAAGCAGTTCCGGCTTGACGCCCTGCAGAAGCAAGACGGCGAGCGGCAGCAGGCACAACATGGATGCTGCGCCGATCAGCATCAGCACGAAGAACCCAACCCAGACTGACGTCGTCTGGCCCAAAACGACGATCAGCACGTGCCACACGACGCTGAAGATCAGCATCGTGCGCGCCGGCGGGATTAACTGCCCGAGGTAACTGAGGACCAGCGATCCAGCCATGGCGCCGATGCCGGTCGCCGCCACCAGATAGCCAAGCGACGTTTGATCGGCGCCATAAACCTCACGCGTCAGGTAGGGCAGCAGGCCAAGCGTGAAGGGATAGGCCGTGAGGTTCACCAGGAAGGCCAGCACCACGGAGGCAAGATGCGATGGCGTGGCCCGCAGTGCGCGAATGGCATCGATAAAGTCCCGGACGGGGGTGAAGGCGACATTCAGGACCGACGTTACGGCAGCGGCCACCTTCACATCGCGCATCAGGATCGCACTCGTCCCGTAGAAGATGACGATGAAGAGATACCCCCATTGAAGCCCCAGCAGGCCGACAACCGTCGCACCCGTCAGCGCGCCGGCAATGCGTGCGAGGTCGGTTGTCGTGCGCGACAGGCTGATTGCCGTCATCAGGCTTTCCCGCGGCACGATCTGGCTGGTCAGGACGTTGCGGATACCGAGGTCGGACGGCCGGATGAGGCCGCCCAGTCCCGCGATCAGCAGAGCCGAGATCGGATCCAGCAGGCCCGCGAATGCCAGCGCCAGCAGTGCCGCCGCAAGCACCGAATAGATCACTCGCATGTAAAGCAGGATGTTGCTGTGTCCCACGCGGTCGCCGGCAAGCCCGAAGCCCGGCGCGATCAGGGTGCCGGCATATTGCAACGAAGCGTAGAGCGTCAGCAGCGCAACGGAATTGGTCTCGGTCAGGATGAACCAGCCGAGAATGATGATTTCCATCTCGGTCGCGCAGGAGGTCAACAGGTCGGATGACCACTGGAGCCGGTAATTCCGGTTGGTGAAGGGCGCGAACATCTTGGACGTCATGGCCCAACTGTGGCCCGAAATCAGGAAGCCGAACAGCCACGGCATGAACTTCCCACAGATCAAGATGAGCGGGCTCTCGAAAACCTGTTATCTTGCCCGCTCGCCCCACCAGTGGTTTTGTTCGTCCTCGATATCCTGCAGCAGGCGCATGGCAGGCAGCACGGAGCGCCCGGTCACCCTCGGCGCACGACCCTGGCGCACAGCATCCACGAAGTCGCGGCTTACCTGCGCATTGTTATCCTGCTCGGAAAGCACCCGCCGCTCTTCGCCATCAACCGACAAGGTCCCCTTCAGGATGTCGAGCCGGTAGGCAGCTTGGTCAGTGACGACGAACACATCCAGGATGCGCTCCCTGGAATAGTAGGATCCGGTGCACACGATCGACTGGTGCGGGCCGGTCTCTACCGTCGCGGTCATTTCCATCGGGATGCCCGTCGCCTCCAGCGGTGGCGGCATGATCGAGAAGGCCCGCGATTTCCGCTGGAACGCCGCTTGAGGATCGCCGCCGCCACAGAGCCACAGCCCGACATCCATGAGATGGGCGCCGTGGTGCCAGAGAAGGTTGTCCGTCCAGCTTCGCTTGAGCCCGGTCGAGCCGATGTTTTCGAGGCGATGCAGAAAGAGCCGCGAATGAACGTGCCGCACATGCTCCCGTCCCTCCGCAACCCGCTCGCAAAGATCAATGTGCTCCTTGCGGAACCGCATCGGATGAGCGACGCCAAGTGTCAGCCCCTTGCGTTCGGCCAGTTCGACCACGGCCTCCGCATCCGCATAACTTAGCGCGATAGGGATCTCGACCAGCACATGTTTGCCCGCCTCCAGCGCCTGGATTGCCATTGGGGCGTGCGTATCGCTTGGACCGGCGAGGATCACAACGTCGACGTCGCCCCTCAGGGCTTCGGCATAATCCGTCGTCCAGTTCAGGTAGCCATGATCTGTCGCGAAGGCTTCGGTCTTCTCCGCCACGTGCCCGACCAAGCTATGCAACACGCAGTCATACTTTTGAAGGCTTTCGGAGTGCCACGTGCCCATCATCCCGTGGCCAACCATGCAGATGTTCAAGGCGTTCCTCCCTCGGCAACCTCGATGCGTAACCATCTGGCGCACCGGAGCGCTTCGGCCAGTGCAACAGCTAGCGAAGCAGGCCGTCCCGGTCGAACTCCTCCCAGCCGGAAAGATCCGTCTCGGCGGCATTATTGTCAGCCGAAGATCGTTTCTTTGCCTTGGCGCCGCTCTTCAGCGTGCGCGTCAGCTTCGCCTTCAGCGCCGCCCGCCGCCGGTTCTCAATTGCCGCCGCGGCGTCCTCTTCGCGCCAGTCTTCGACGATGCCGCGGTCGAGCAGGTCCTCGACCACCCGAGGGTCGAACACGTGGAAGGTGATCTGCCGTGCCCGCCCCCGCAGCTTCACGGTGCGCGTACCGGCACTCGGCAAGCGGCCGTCTTCGAGCCAGCGGCGCCTCTCACCGGTGGTGATCGTCAGGATGTCCTCGATCTCGCGCGGGATGACCGGCAGGCTTTCGATATCGACAAGCGCCTTGCCGACGAGGCTCGACACCGAACGAAAGTCTTCCTCCTCATCCTCCGGCAACGTCAGCAACAGATCAATGCCCACCAGCGTCAGCGACTTGCGAACGGCCAGCGGCAACCGGGCCCGCAACTCCAGCAGAATACCCTTGGCACGCACCGCCGAACCGAGGGTCGCCGCAGGCGTCAGGGTCCAGCGCTGGACGAGCATCGCTTCGTTGTTTTTGTTCTTCTTCAACATGGCTCCGGAGATGGGAGATAAGGCGGCGCGCGTCAACGTGGACGCCGACGTTGCAATCGATGGGAACAACCTGAATCGCGCCGCGTTCCAGCACCACGATCAACAGGAGGTTTGTTTCATGTCGACAACGACACGAGGCCGCGCACAGGATCGCGCACGCGTTGCAGGCGGCCAGGAGCACGAGGTTCGCTACGAGGCCAAGAAGGAAGGCGTCTCCAAGGATGCCGTCCGCAAGTCCGTGAAGGCGGTCGGCAATAGCCGGAACAAGGTCGAGGCGGACCTGGAGCGGAAGCACTAGGCGTCCTGATCAGACGCGGCGGGCAGAGGGAAAATATACCACCACGGGCAGCATGGGCACAAAGTCTGAGGAACGGTCAGCTTTGCTTCCTATTGTAGCGAATGAACGAAATAGCAGGAGAAGACATGACCGAGGATCTTTGGGACAAGCCCGTGGAACTGATGATCGAGAACTCGGACCACTTTCGCCGTGTCAGCAACACCCGGGAAGCCATCGCCTGCCTGGCGACGTCCTGGCCGAAGGACCGCTGCAAGGTGGTTGCCGCGGCCCGCAAGGTCTGTCTCAAGGCGCTGGACGGCAAGGCGACCAGCGCCCAGGCACAAGCCGCTTTCCTGCGGGCAGCAGAGGACGCGGGCATCCTCCGCCATCACTAGGGCAAGCTGCGCATCACCCGTGGTGATGCGCCTCCACGTGAGTGGGAGAGCCACCTTCCTTGTATTCCGCCCAGGCCTGGCGCAGGATCTGCACCGCCGAACTCAGGAAGATGCCGGCCATGACGGCAGCGACGGCAAGGTCCGGCCAGGCAGTCGATGTGCCCCAGACGCCAAAGGCAGCGACCATGACGATGACGTTGCCGATTGCGTCGTTGCGCGAGCAAAGCCAGACGGAGCGGACATTGGCGTCGCCGTCCTTGTAAGGCCGCAGCAGCACCACCGAGCCGATATTGGCAGCAAGCGCCAGAAACGCGATCCCGCCCATGACCTCGGCACTGGGAACCCCGAGAATGAGCGTCTGGTAGACGGTGGAACCGAACACCCAAATGGCCATCAACGTCAGGGATACCCCTTTGAACAGTGCAGCCGTCGCCCGGGTGCGCAGGCTCGCACCGATGACGGCGAGGCTGAGGCCATAGGTCACCGTATCGGCGAGGAAGTCCAGCGCGTCGGCCTTCAGGGCCTGTGACCCGGCCAGCTGGCCCGCGATCATCTCGGTGAGGAACATTGCCCCGTTGACCGCGATCACGATCCACAGGATCGCCTTGTAACGCGGATCCATGCCATCGAAGGTCGGCACGCCGGCAGAGCAGCAGGATGCTTCCGCATGCGAGTGGGAATGCTCGTGCCCGTGCTCGTGCGCATGGTCATGTTTGTGGTCGTGGTGATGCGCCTCAAGCTTATGCTCGAGATCGAGCGCAGGTGTCTCGTGCGACGAGGTTGTTTCGTGTTTGCAGCAGGGATCAGCCATTGACGTTCTCCGATTTGCACCCAACATAGTTCCTCTAGTGACTAGAGGTTCAAGGGCCTCTTGAAAGTTTTTCGGAGAATTTTGCAAATGGACATGTCGATCGGCGAGCTGTCGAAGCGCACCGCGGTGAAGGTGCCGACGATTCGCTATTACGAACAGATTGGCCTGCTGCCGGAGCCGCCCCGCACGGAAGGCCAGCAGCGACGTTATGGAACAGCGGCCCAGGAGCGGCTGAACTTCATTCGCCACGCTCGCGCGCTCGGCTTCGAGGTAGACGATATCCGCGAGTTGCTGACCCTCGCCGCGCATCCCTCCGAGCCCTGCGCCCATGCCGACGAGATCGCCGCCCGACATCTTGCGGCGGTGGAAAAGAGGATCGAGCAGTTGCAGGCGCTTAAGGGCGAACTGGAGCGAATGCTCGAAGCCTGCCACGGCGGCAGCGTTGCCGAATGTCAGGTGATCGAAAGCCTGAGCCTTCCAGTCCCGCAATAGACCTCAAGAGCTGCGCCCTCGTTCCGAACGACGGAACATGGAACTTCTGCCCGTGCCGCTGGACAATGTCTGGGTTAAGCTCCTCGAATCGAACGCACGTGAGGACGTGACTTAGTAATCGGGGGAGCATTCATGCATTTTCAGGCAGACCATGCGGTCGGCATCCTGTTCGTGGCAATCGGCGGTATCGCGGTTTATCTTGGCTTCGACTATGGTTTCGGCGACATGTCGGAAATGGGCCCAGGGGCCCTTCCCGTGCTGCTCGGCACGGTGCTGTTCCTGTTCGGAATCGCGCTGATCATCCAGACCACGCTTGCCAATGCGGGCAGCTCGGGCACCAGCATCATGCCCCGCGAAGAGGTCCGGCCGTTCCTGGCGGTGCTTGCCGCCCTTCTCGCTTTCGGCCTGCTGATCGACCACGTGGGTCTGCTGCCAAGCGTGCTGGCGCTGATCGGCATCGGTTGGCTCGCGGACAAGCGCAGCCGCCTGAAGGAACTGCCGATCCTCGTCACCGCCATCGTCGCCATCATCATCGGAATTTTCTATTTCGGTCTCGGCATTCCGTTCCATCTCGTTGACTGGAGCGTCTGATCATGCCGGACTTCTTCTCATCGATCCTGCTGGGGCTGCAGGTCGCTGCTAGCCTCGACAATCTCTTCTATTGCCTGCTTGGCGTCACGCTTGGCACCGCGATCGGCGTGCTGCCCGGTGTCGGACCGATCATCACCATTTCACTGCTCCTGCCCCTCACCTTTGGCTTGCCGCCGGAAGGTTCGGTCATCCTGCTCGCCGGCATCTATTACGGCGCGGCCTATGGCGGCTCGACCACCTCCATCCTGCTCAACCTTCCGGGCGAGGCTTCCTCCGCNATCACCTGCTTGGATGGCTACCAGATGGCACGCCAGGGCCGGGCNGGCTCAGCCCTTGCCATNGCTGCCCTGAGTTCGTTTTTCGCCGGCACCGTCGGCACACTGCTCATTGCNCTCGCCGCCCCCGCCATGGCTTCGGTCGCCGCCAAATTCGGCTCGGCGGAATATGCCGCCCTTGTGTTCTGCGCGCTGGTCGCAACGGCCTCCATCGCCAAGGGTGGCTTCATCAAGGGCATCGGCTCAGCCGTGCTGGGCGTGCTCCTCGGGCTCGCTGGCGCCGATGTCGCGTCTGGCGTCTTCCGCTTTACCTTCGGCATTGCCGAATTACGCGATGGCCTCGACTTCGCCGTGCTCGCGGTCGGGCTTTTCGCGGTCTCTGAAATCATCACCACGATCGGCAGCCCCTCCTCGCCCGGCCTCGTCACCTCCAAGGTCGGCCGCCTCTGGCCGAGCCGCAGCGAATTTCGGCTCGCCTGGCCGGCAACGCTTCGTGGCACAGCCCTTGGCTCCTTCCTCGGCATCCTGCCGGGCGCCGGCCTCGCCATGAGCTCGTTCTCCGCCTACATGGTGGAAAAGAGCATTTCCCGAACCCCCGGCCAGTTCGGCGCCGGCGCCGTTGAAGGCGTCGCCTCGCCCGAAGCCGCCAACAATGCCGCATCCCAGACAGCCTTCATCCCGACCCTGATGCTCGGCGTGCCCGGCAGCCCCGTCATGGCGCTTTTCCTCGGTGCGCTGCTTATCCAGGGCGTCAATCCCGGCCCCAGCATGATCACCAACAACCCGCAGCTCTTCTGGGGCCTTGTTGGCTCCATGTGGATCGGCAACCTGATGCTCGTCATCCTCAACCTGCCGCTGATCGGGCTGTGGGTGAAGCTGCTTTCGGTGCCCTACCACTGGCTTTACCTCTTCGTGCTCGCCTTTGCCTGCGTCGGCGTCTTTTCCATCAGTTTCTCCTCACTCCAGATCCTGACGCTCGTTGTCTTCGGTGCAGCCGGCTACCTGCTGAAGCGTGCCGATTGCAGCCTGGCGATGTTCATCCTCGGCTTCGTGCTTGGCCCCATGTTCGAGGAAAACTTCCGCCGCGCCATGTCCCTGTCGCGTGGTGATCCGATGATCTTCATCAACCGTCCGATCAGCCTNACCTTCGTGATCCTCGGCGTCGCGATCCTGCTCGCTGCCACCACCTCCTTTGTTCGAAAAGGGGCGCAGGAAGCCGCAGACTAAGCAAACNAAAACGGCCGGGGCATCACAGGATGCCCCGGCCGTTTCTCATCCAAGTAGATCTTTTACCGGCGCAGGCTGCGGAACAAGGACCCGATGTCCTTCACCTCATCGAGCCGCAGCAACGCGTCTGCCAGTTCCTCGCCTTCCGCCTCTGAGATTACGCCACGAACATTTCGCCCGAAACTTTCTCCAGATACGCCTCCCGGCTGATCGGATTGCGCCGGGTGCCCGGCATGTCCTCGACCGTATGGGTGAACACGCGACCGTCCCTGAGCTCAATGGAGACCGTTGCCCGTGAACGGCTGATATCGGCCGCAGCCACCATGTCAGGGCGATGTACAACCTTGTCGGCCACCGCATTGATCACCGGATCGGCGAGGCTCTCCGGCGCATAGGCATCCTTGTCCATCCGCCCCCGCACCAGCGCTTCCGCCACTGTATGCTGCAGGCTGATGCGCCCATGCCAGGAGGTCCGCGGCCGGCGTTTTTCCTCCACCGGTTCGCAGACCGTCGCAAAGGATCGCGGCATGATATCGCAATAGATGACTTCGACATCCTCCGGCCGGATGCCATGCCTGTCCCGAAGGGCAATCGTCGCCGCGATGAAGGGCACCATCGTGTAGGCGCAAGGATGCATCTTCGAAGCGATGTTCAGCACTTCCCAGCGCTCACCAAGTTCATCGGTCAAGGCGGAGAAGCGAAAGTCGGGCTTCGACTGGAAGTAGCTCTTGAACCAGCCGAACTTGCCTTCGAACACCGGAAACGGACCTGAAACGCCGTGGCTCGCCAGCGCCACCGCGCGTATGGCAGCCGATGCCGCCATGCCGATATGCAGCGTCTTGGTCGACGTCCCGTCTTCGAAGGACGCAATCGAGCCCGCCGAAAGGCTCGCCGCATGGCCGATTGCATGCACCGTCTGCTCGACCGACAATCCCTTCAGGTGCGCCAGCCCCCAGACCGCCCCGAAGACGCCGTAGACGGAGCTCGGATGAAAACCCACTTCATGCATCCGCACCGGGGACACGAGCCCGAGCCGGCAGAGAAGCTCGCTGCCGATCAGCGTCGCCTCCACCAACTGCCTCCCGGACAGCCCAAGCCTTTCGCATTCCGGCAGAAGCGCCGAAAGCACGACGCCGGTCGGATGGATGTTGGACTGGATATGGGTGTCGTCGAACTCGAGCACCGCAGACATGACGCCGTTGAGGAAAGCCGCAGCAGCCGGCGGCAATGGCGCCGCATCGGTAACCGTAAAGGCACTCCCGTGCGCGCCATCGGTTTCCGCCACCGCCTTGGCGGCCGCTGAAACCATCTTGAGCCGGCTCGACGCGATCATCACGCCGATCACGTCAAGGATCCGCAGCCGCGTGTTCTCCAGCACTTCGGGCGGCGCGTTCTCAACCGGATATCCGGTCAGCCAGTTGGCGACTTCGGCGCTTAGGGTCGGGGCGGTGGTGCGTCTTTCGAGCATGTGGGGATCCTGCTTCAACAAAAGCGCGACGCGCCATCAAGTGGCGCGTCGGATGATGTTCCTCGTGTCTTGTTCAGGGAAACTACTTCTTGCTGAGGTCCATGGTCTTCAGCAGTTCGCCGAAATAAGCATATTCGGCTTCCAGTTCCTGCTGCAACTGCGCGCTGCTCCGGTAGCGCGGCGAAAAACCGGCTCGGGTAAGCGCGGTGCGGAACTCAGGGTTTTCGCTCGCTTCCTTCAGCGCCTTCTCGATCATTGCCACCAGCTCTGGCGGCGTCCCCGCCGGCGCCATCACCGCCTGCCAGCCGCTGGACCGCACGTCCTTCAGCCCTACTTCGCGGAAAGTCGGCACGTCCGGGAAATCGGCAAGGCGCGCATCGGCAGGCACTGCGATCGGCACGAGCTTTCCTTCGCGCGACGGCGGAATGACCATGGCATCGATAACGAACTGCACGTCGCCGGAAAGCAGCGCCTGCACCGCCTGGGATGCCCCGCTATAGGGGATATGTTTCGCCTCGACACCCGCCACGCGCAGGAAATCGACGCCGATGATGTGCCCCGTCGAGCCGACGCCGACCGAAGCATAGTTCAATACGCCCGGATTGGCCTTGCCGTAGGCGACGAGCTCCTCGTAGCTCTTCACGCCGAGATCCGGCGGCACGCTCAGCATCCGCACGGACTCGCTGACATTGGCGATCGCCACGAAATCCTTCAGCGGGTCGAACCCGATCTTGTTCAGATGCGGCGCTACGGTGAAGATGGCGCTGCCGGCCAGGAGAAGCGTCGACCCATCGGCCTTGGCGCGCGCGGCCTTTTCAGTGCCGATCGTGCCGCTGGCGCCGCCGATGTTCTCGACCACTACCGTTGTTTTCAGGCGCTTGCTGATCTCTTCGGCAATCATCCGGCCGGTGATGTCGCCACCGCCACCCGGCGCATAAGGTACGATCATCCGCACCGTCGAGATCGGATATTGATCCTCTGCCCGCGCGGCGCTCGTGCCCATCACCACGGCCGCAACAACGGCCAGCCCCGCCTTCACCCATGACTTCCAGTCCGCCATGATCCTCTCCTCCCACGGTATTCCTCACCTCCGACACTGTCAGCTGTGATGGGGAGATGCAATCGCTTCGGCAGGGCGTTCCGGACAGCGAAACTGACCGATCAGTGGCGATGGCGCGACGAGGATCAGAAGCTGGTGATGACAGCGATGCCCGGTGTTTCGGCACGGTCGAGATTAACCAATTCCGACACCGCGTCCGACAGGCTCACTTTCTTGGAAATCAGTTGCTGCGGTTTCATCTTGCCGGCGGTGATCATCGCCAGCATCGCGTCGTAACGCCAGGCCTGCATGCCGTGGCTTCCATAGATCTCGAGCTCGTGGCCGATCACCTGCGCCATCGGGATCTCCGGCGTCGCGTGCTCCGCCAGCATCAGCCCGACCTGCACATGGCGGCCGCGTCGGCGCAGGTTCTTGATCGAGTTGAAGCAGGTCGTCGGGTGCCCGAGCGCATCGATCGAGACATGCGCGCCACCCTTGGTGATCTCCCGTACCGCTTCCACCACGTCGGCGACGCCACTCGCATTCACCGTCGCGACCGCGCCACACTGACGCGCCAGCGCCAGCTTGTCTTCCGTCACGTCGATGCCGATCACATTGGCACCCAGAGCGGTCGCGATCATGATCGCCGAGAGCCCGACCCCACCGCAGCCATGCACGGCGACCCAATCGCCGGGCCCGGTGCGTGCCTGGTCGGCGACGGCCCGGAAGGAGGTAGCAAACCGGCAGCCGAGGCTTGCCGCCGTCGCATCATCGATTTCGTCCGGCAATGTCACCAGGTTGGTGTCGGCATAGTCGATCGCGACATATTCCGCGAACGATCCCCAATGGGTAAAGCCCGGCTGGAACTGGCTCGGGCAAACCTGCTGGTTTCCGGAATGGCATTCGGCGCAGTGCCCGCAACCGGACACGAAGGGAACAGTGACCCGATCGCCCACCTTGAAGCGCATGACCCCCTTGCCCGTCGCCACCACCTTCCCGGCCAGTTCATGTCCCGGCACATGCGGCAGGCGAATATCCGGATCATGCCCCTTCCAGCCATGCCAGTCACTGCGACACAAGCCGGTCGCGCCCACCTGGATGACCACGCCATCGAAGCCTGGCTCCGGATCCGGCAACGCCCGGATCTCCGGCATCTGCTCGAAGGCTTCGTAATACATGGCTTTCATGAGGTGGGTCCCAAAGCTACAACAAACACTCCCCGCCCGCTGCTAGCTGGGCAGGATCTTGAGCCTCAGGCTAAAGCAGTTCCGCTGGCCGAGGAAGCCCGGATGAGCGCTGCGATCCAGATCACCAACACGAAAAGCTCCTCGAGCGGGGCTGAGGAGCTTTGTTATCTGGAGTTGTTTTTTGGAGGTTGGTTGCGGGGGCCTGAGTGCACGGAGACTTGTGAGTTCAAAGTTGGAAGAACCCGACGTGCGGTTCTATGAAAGCAATCTTCGGCGCCGCCACATGTGGCGGCGCCGGCTTCGGGTGTGCTCAACAAAGGACTTCGGGAAGCTGATCTGCATAAGGAGAATTTCCACGCAACCTACCGAGTCGAATGGGATCTGCTACACTTAACCCCGCGTCCGAATGATCTCACATCGTGATCGCTCCTATTCGCCTCCAGCCTGGATGGGGTTCGGCTGTCGCTTCTCTATCGCATACTTTAGCAGCGCCGCCGAGCGATAGACGCCATGTGCGAACTTCCCGTAGGGGAGCGTCAGGAACAGCCCCATTACGAACCCGAGATGAATGGCGAGCAAGAATGGCATCGCTGCCGTGTACCTGAAGCCCAGCAGCGCCAGCCCCGTTACGCTGATGAGGAACAGCAAGACGATAAACCCGCAATCCATCGTCCTCTGGCTCTCATCGACTTGCATGGAATTCCGCCGCAGGCTGAGCCACAGCAAGCCAGCCGGGCCGATCAGAAGGCCGATGCCACCGAGCGTCCCCAGGATCACAGGCGCGCTGAATAGCGGATATGGAGCTTCTAGCCCGAAGAGGTAGTGGTATAGTGTCGCCACCGACGTGGACGCGAAGCAAAGCATGAAGCCATAGAATGTGAAATGGTGAAATCGCCTGCGCCAGAGAGTGAAGGCGTCGTCCTCGTTGTTGCAGCCGTCTCCATGACCACCGCCGAGGTATTTGAGACTTAGAGCCGACGCCGCCGCCTCCCCTACCGCGCCGGTAAACGGCACCTTTGGCCCAGGCTCAGAAACCTGACGCCAAAACCGCGTGACGCCCACTGCCAGTGCCAGAACTGCAAAAAGCGAGGCTGCTCCAAACACTCCAGCAAGCAAGTTGTGTGGGAAGATCGCATAGAAATCAGCCTCTAGCCCGGGGATCAAGAGGCTCCCCTTGATGAGGATTGTCGCAACAAGGAAGGTCGCCACGCCGAGGCTTACTGCGAGCGCAACCGTCAGTCCGTTGCGATGGTAAAGCTGCCCGAAGCTACGTGGGAAAGCGAATTCCACGTAGGTCTCCTTCCGGACCTTTGCTAACGTCTTGGGCAGGTTGACGCCGAACTCGTGTGGCGGAGCATATTGGCACGCGTAGAGGCAAGCCGAGCAGTTGTGGCAAAGGTTTGCTAGGTAGTGGCAATCGGCGACATTGAAATCCAGCCTCCGGGTCATTGCCGGAAATACTGCACAGAAGCTCTCACAATATCGACAGGCGTTGCAGATATGGAGGATGCGATCCACCTCAGAAGTATTCGTCTTGGTGTCCAACTCTCTCTCCGCCTGGGAGGCGAGTTCTACCAGGCTCTCAATGGCGGCCATGGCATTCTCCTAGCTGAATTTGTTTCCCTGTGGCGGCGGCAGCCTGGGCGCCTGCGATACGGCCGAAAGCGGTCCCGATGCTCATTCCCACCCCTGCGGTGTAGCCCTTGCCGAGAACATTCCCGGCCATCATCTCTCCCGCCACGAATAGGTTTGGGCTCGGGCGATCTCCGAAACGAACCGCGGCGGTATCGTCGACCTTGAGCGACAGATAAGTGAAAGTAATGCCCGGCCGGAGCGCATAGCCGTAGAAAGGCGGGGAATCGATCGGCCTTGCCCAGTGCGTTTTGGCAGGAGCGACGCCTTCCGTGTTGCAGTCATCGAGGACGGTGTGGTTGAAGTTGCCCGGCACGCATGCGCCGTTGAAGGCATTCATCGTACGCATGAAGCTGTCCACCGGTATTCCAAGCTTGGCACCCAACTCCGGAAGACTGTCGGCCGTCACACCAGGAAAAACCGGTGGCATGAAGCGACCGATGACTTTCTTGTCAATGATGGAGTAGCCGATCTGGCCAGGCTGTTGTGCTACCAATCGCCCCCAGATGGCGTATCGCTTAGGCCAGAAATCTTCGCCCTCATCGTAGAAGCGCTCCCCGTCTCTGTTGACGACGACTCCCAGCGACACACAGTCTATTCGAGTGCAGATTCCCCCGTCGTAGAGTGGGGCCCTCGCGTCAATAGCAACACAATGCCCTTGTGAGGGATCGCCTATCATGTCGGCTCCCGCTTCGATCATCTTCTTGAGGAGAACACCTTGGTTGAAGCGGGTGCCGCGGATTAGGAAGTTGTCGGCCGGCCACTCTCCGCGGTCGTTTCGTCCCCACGCCTGACGAAGCCATTCCCGGTTGGACTCAAAACCACCTGCGGCGAGCACACAGGCTTTAGCTGTTATACGCTCGCCGTCCTCGGTAACCGCTGCCACGAATCTGTCGCCATCGAGTTCGATGTCCGCTATGGGCGAATTATACCGCACTTTGACGCCAAGGGTCTCCGCACTGCGGTAGTAGGCGTTCACAAGCGCCTTGCCGCCACCCATGAAGAATGCGTTCGTACGTGCAACATGAAGGGCGCCCGACAACGGCGGTTGAAAACGGACCCCATGTCGACGCATCCAGTCTCTACAGTTCGACGACGCTCGTATTACGAGGCGCGCCAGGTGTTCGTTTGTCTCGCCTCCAGTTACCTTGAGAAGATCCTGCCAGAATTCCTCTTCCGGATAGGCATCCACCAGCACGTCCTGAGGAGCGTTGTGCATACAGCGTAGATTGCGGGTATGTTGGGAGTTGCCTCCTCTCCATTCTTTGGGCGCAGCCTCAACGATGAGTACGGAAGCCCCAGCTTCCCGCGCCATCAGCGCAGCGCAAAGCGCGGCGTTGCCGCCGCCTATGATGAGGACATCGTACAAATAATCTTCCTCCAGTTCTTCCGTGGCAGTTAGTAACTTTGCGTGGCGGTTTGAACCATCACCACCAGCTTCAGGACCATTCACTTTTCGTGAAGGGCTACTGATCTGATGACCTGTCCAGCTTGACGTTGAGTGCCACAGATACGAGCCAGTTCGCGCTGCGCACGCCGGTGAGAGGGTTCCAGAAATGACGAGATGGATTTCCTCGTCGACGCAGCGGGGCTAACTTGCCCAGTTGGAATGATCCACGTTGGAGTAAGCCTGGCCCATCAAGAGGACCAGAGAATGAAGCACAACCGTTTCACAGACGAGCAGATCATCGGGATCCTGAGGGAGCACGAGGCTGGCCCGCCCGGTGCCCGTGCTTTGCCGTGAGCACGGCGTCAGCGATGCCAGCATCTATAAATGGAAGGCCGACTTCGGCGGAATGGACGTATCTGAAGCCCCGCGTGGTCCGCACCTGCCTGCAATCGAGTTCATTGAGCTAGCGATTGGGGGAGTCGTTAACCATCAGTCACCGACGACCATGTTCCACTAATTGTGAAGGGCAGCACCGAGCCAGCGGCCACCTCGAACGAGATGAGTCGCGATCTTGCGCAACTGCGCACGTAGCGCAAGCGCTGCCGGTGAAAGCTCTTCGTCCGGAAGGCTTGCAAGAACGTTGGTGCGGAATGCATCGCGATCCGCTATTGGGGAGACCTGCAATCGTTCAGTGTTGCTGCGGGTGAGCGCAGCGCCAGGCTGGATCGTATAACCTAGCCCCGCTGAAACCGCTTCCATAATTACGGCAAGCGAGTCGATCTCCATCACGATATTCGGACTCACCTTGGCCGCAGCAAAAGATCGTTCGAGGCTTGCGCGCAACCCATGGCTACGGCTCGGAAGAATTAGAGGCACCTTCCCAATCTCATCGAGGCGGACAGAGCTCTGCTCTCGGGAGTCTTTCCTTCCATCGGAAGGCTGCGGCTGCGTAGGACCACCGATCAAGAAAAGGCTTTCGTCGAGCAGCGGGATTGCTTCACCTCCCGCAATGCTCGCAGAATCAGAATTAAATAGGATCGCAAGATCGATCTGACGCGTCTTAAGCATGTTCGCCAGATGTCCCGACATTCCCTCCACGAGTTGTAGACGGATACTCGGATAGCGTAGTGCCATTGCTTGGATAAGCGGCAACGCCAGCACTGACGAGGTAGTGGGCGCAAGACCGAGCGAAACGATTCCAGACAAGCGGGCACCCTGCGCTGAATCGACCGCTGCGCTCATGTGTCTTAGCGCTAAGGTAGCATGCCTGCAGAACACTACACCCGCCTCTGTCGGCGTCACGCCTGACGCCCCGCGTATGAGAAGACGGGTCGACAACTCACCTTCGAGGCGACTGATCTGCTGACTAAGCGCGGAGGTCGCCATTCCAAGTTGAGCGGCGGCTTTACCCAAGCTTCCACATTCTACGGCGGCTAAAAGATATCTAAGCTGCCGCAACTCCATGCGGTCTCCATGTTCTTTGACCGACGGGTCGAGATACTAACGGCGGGATCAAAATCGACCAAAAAGTAACCTCAACCGTACACTTCCAGCATTCCGTATATGTTCGCGTGCGGTTCGTTCGGCGAGTTCCGGATCTCGCGCGACCATCGCATCCAGAATGGCTTTATGTTCTACGAACACCTCCGCCAGTCGTCCTGGTGCCTCGTATGTTGTTCCAGGAACGAGCATGAGGGATTCAGACAGTAGGTCGAGTGCTTTCTTCAAGTATCGGTTGTGTGCAGCCTCACTGATCCGCGAGTGAAACTGGCGGTTCAGGATTGCGTGACGGTCGAATTCGTTATGTGCAATTTTCTGACCTTCGTCCAGAAGGTCGCCAAGAGCGATCAACTCGTGCGATGAAGCATGTTGCGCAGCTAGACGAGCCGAAGCACCTTCCATAACCTCCCGCAACGCGTAAAGCTCGATCACTTGTTGCTTATCCAACTCCGCCACGACGAAGCCGCGCGTCGCTGTCAGAGCGAGAAGGCCTTCGGATATCAACCGGTTCATCGCTTCACGGACGGGCGTGCGACTTACCTGGATCAACTCTGCGATCTCGGCCTCTCTGATCCGTTGCCCAGGCTTCAACGCGCGAGTCCGGATGAGTTCCTTGAGGCGAGAATACACAAGCTGTGATCTTGAGCTCGCGGAGTGGCCTTCGGGATGTTCAGTCTCGGTCATGAAACCCACGTTTGAGGATTGCCGCACGCTCACTGCCGTAGCGACTGGCTTTTATCTGCTTTCAATAGTGGGTGCAACGTCCCTACCAGATCGTCAACTGTTTCCAAAGCAAGTACCGTGGTGACTAGGGAACGACCTTGCTCATTCCCGAGGACGGGGCAGACTAGATCGAGGGCCTTGTCGACAACCTCTTCGCGAGACATAGGGTTGTCAGGGGTGCCTCTCACGGCCTTTGTCCGATGGTATAGTTCTCGGCCATCCTTGGTCTTTACACTTATAATAACTTGGCGCGGAGGAAGAGCCGTAGTGAGCTCAGCGTTGGGATGCAGCGTTGTGCACTGCCGGATCGCCGTAACACGGGGATCACTCATCCTGGTCGCATCATGCGAATTGGAAAAATTGAGCCCGCCATCTACCAGCGTAAGCGATACAAGATGCTGCACGTTGATGTTTGGCATGGATCTATTATCGACTAAGCGGCATCTATCATCTGGGAGTTCGATGCGCACCGAAGCGACGTTTTGAGCTGTTAGATCATGATTCTCCATAAGAAAGACGATGGCGTCTATCGCGCCCTGCACTGGCGAACCAACGCACCACTTCTTGATCGTGGCCCCGAGAATCTCGTAACGCTCCCCAAGTCCCATCCACAGTTGGTCCGGCTGTGGGTTTGATGAGAATGCGGTAAAGAAGTTATTATCTCCGACAAACGAGTCGGCTACGGCTGTGAATCCGGCAGCGACCATCGTCGCACCAGCGATCGCATTGCGCGCGGGCATGCCTCCGAAGTCGAACGCCTTCTCGACGTGCTGCGTGTCTCGAGACCAGCACTGTATCCCAGATGCCTGTTGGGCTGCATAAGAAAAGTGGTGCCTGATTTGTTCCTCTGAGAATTTCATCAGGGCGCTTGCAGCAGCAGTCCCGCCAAAAAGCGGGCCGACGCTATGAGTGCTATGCCCGCCCGAATAAAGCTTACGCGGCCCAAGCGAAAGGTTGAAACGCGCGCCGATATCATAGCCAAGAGCAACAGCCTTAAGAAGATTCATGCCTGACTGGCGAGATATCTCCGCTGCGGCAAGTGCGGCCGGCACGATGCCGCAACCCGGGTGAAATCGGCCGCCCAGATGGCTATCATCGGTTTCATCTGCATGGGCCATTATTCCGTTAGCGAGCGCGGCATCGACCGGCGTTGTGAGGAAATCCGAAGCTACCACCGTGCAGAGAGGCGAACCTTTCATTTGGCGCACATATTCTGTAGCGAGCATGCCTGCCCTAAGACGCGCACCGGAAACCATCGCTGCAATAGTATCGAGAGTATGAAGGCGCGCCTTCTCGATCACTTCGGCGGGTGGCTGCTTATCCAGCGCTGACCTAATATAGCCGACTAACGCAGCGGTTCCTTTGGATACGCTGTCGTCGCTTCGCTCGTCCATCATCTATGGTATCTCCTGTTCAGGTCCGCGCTTGATTAGGCGCAGCCGCTCTTCGGTATCAGACGAGAGGTCGGCTGCGCCTAACCGGGCAGATAGGACGCTGCAGATGCGTCCATTCGCATTCCAGCCTATAGAAGGGATGGGTCGGCTATCCGCCCATCCCGCTCACTTAGCGGACGATCTTGACGCCAGCGTTCTGCAATATCTCCCTCAGCAGCTTCGTGTAGTCGGAGAAAAACTGTCCAAGATCGGATGACGAAACATACGCATTGTCGAGATGAGTGAGCTTGAGGTAGTCTGCATAAGCAGGTTTTTCGGACCAACTTTTCATGAGGTCGGCATAAAATTTCACGGCTTCAGCTGGCATGTCCGGCGGGCCGACCAAGCCCCGTTGCTGTGGTACGTTCGGAATATCGAAACCAGCCTCCTTGATAGTTGGCACATCTTCGAAGCCTTCGATCCGCTTGTCGGAAACCTGAGCGACGGCGCGTATGCGCCCGGCGCGGATAAGCTCTCCCGCTTCACTTGGTTCGATGATCATCATATCGACATGCCCGCCAAGCAAAGCTGACACTCGTTCACCCCCACCAGGAAAGGATACGAATGACCACTCCGCGCCGGTTTTGTTCATCAAGACATAACGCACGACCGCGTCTCGCGCAGTCACCGACCCTCCGGATTGCTTCAGCTTACCCGGTGCAGCTTGCGCAGCTTTGATGAAATCACTGAGCGTTTGATACGGAGAATCCGCTTTTACCACGACGAGTGCCGGTTCCAGCACCATACCGGCGATGGGCGTTAGATCGTCAAGCGTTGTCTTCGCAGCTTCCTGTACCAGCCCATCCGTGACCCAGACGCTGGAATAAAGCGCGATGGTATGAGAATCGCCGGTTTTTTCGCGAAGGTAGTTCATCGCTGAAGTGCTACCGCCGCCGGCCTTGTTCACGACTACAAAATTAACGTCGAGTTCGTTGGCGCGACGCAATGCGTTTAGTACCCCACGCGCGAAAGCATCATTTCCGCCACCAGGGCCGGTGTGCACCACGAGTTCGACCGGCTTTGTGGGCTTGAAGTCTTCTGCGATTGCGGCGCCCCCCATCATGGAAAGCCCCGTTAAGGCGCAAATGATCATGCGTTTCATTGTTTCCTCCCTGGATCAAATTTGGGTTGGTGTTAGGTTGGCTCGACGGCCGCCTGCTTCTTCCGCCGCCGTAGAAACGGCGAAACGAGGATCAGCACGGCGATCAGCAGGATGACGGCGGAAATAGGCCGTGAGATAAGGATCAGCGGATCGCCCTGAGACATTGTTAGTGACTGCCTCACTGCCCGCTCAAGAGGGTCTCCTAAGACGAATCCGAGCACCATCGGTGAGGTAGGGAAGTCTAGCTTGTACATGACGTACCCGAGCATCGCGAACGCAGCGAGCGCACTGACATCGAACAGGCTGCCGGATACGCCGTAAGCCCCTACGATTGCGATTCCGAGAACGCCGGGAAAAAGGAGCCAGAGCGGCACGCGCAGAATCTGCGCGAATAGCGGAATCAGCGGCAGGTTCATGAGGAACAGCACGACGTTGCCGATGTACATACTTGCAACGAGGCCCCAGAAAAGATCGGGCGATTCCTGGATCAGAAGCGGTCCGGGCCTGTATCCCCACATGATCAGCGCAGACAAAAGGATGGCCGTGCTTCCACCTGCGGGAATCCCGAAGGTTAGAAGCGGCAACATAGCGCCGCTCGAATCCGCATTGTTGGCTCCTTCCGGGGCAGCCAACCCCTCGGGTGCGCCCTTTCCGAACCTCTCTGGCCGCCTTGAGACGAGTTTCTCAATGCCGTATGCGACGAAGGAGGACACCGAAGATGCCGCTCCCGGCAACGTTCCGATAAAGAATCCGACCAAGGAGCCGTTAAGAAACGCAAACCGGCACGCTTTCAATTCCTCCCAACTTGGCAGGTAGTTGAGGAGCCCCTTTGGAACGGGAAGCAACTTAGGTTCCTCGCTCTGCTCGACACTGGTCATGATTTCAGTGACGGCGTAAAGGCCGACCGCCATGATCACGAAATCCAGTCCCCCGATCAATTCGCTCACGCCGAAAATGAAGCGGGATTCGGCCGTAAAGAGGTCGGTACCGATGGACGCTAGCCATAGCCCGATCAGGGTGGCGATTGCCGCCTTGACTACCGACTTACCCGCCAACAACACGACTAGCGCCAAGCCCAGTGCCATAAGGGCGAAAAATTCAGGTGAACTGAACGACAGGGCGAGTTCCGCAAGCGGCGGAGCCAGTAGCGAGAGTATGACGATGCCGATCGTGCCTGCGATAAACGAGGCTATGGCCGCAATCGCAAGAGCGGGCCCGGCACGCCCGTTTTTCGCCATCTGGTACCCATCCAAGCAGGTAACCACCGAGGACGCTTCGCCTGGCATGTTTAGCAAGATAGATGTCGTCGAACCACCGTACTTGGCACCATAATAAATCCCTGCGAGCATGATGATCCCGCTGGTCGGATCCATCCCGAAAGTGAGCGGCAGCAGGATCGCAATGGTGGCAGCGGGACCAAGACCCGGCAGGATGCCGATCACCGTTCCTAGGAAGCAACCTATAATACACCACCAGAGATTGTGGGGCTGAAGTGCGATGGCGAAGCCGTAACTAAGACCTTCGAAGGCGCTCATATCAGAATCCAGTGATTGAGCCGACAGGCAGCGTCACCTGTAGGCCAAGAGTGAAAATTGCATAGAAGATCGGCGGCGCAATCAATGCAGCCGCAATCGCTTTCGGAAGCGATTTTGAAAACACAACGCGAGCGATCGTGAACATCAGAAATGCTACGGCAATCAAGAAGCCGAGATATTTGATAACCAGGACGCTGCAGGCAAAGATTGCCCAAAGAACCAGCGCAACGCCAACTCCTCGCCAGTTTGCCGGCTCCGCCTCTCCAATCACGCCGCGCCGGACCGACTGAAGAACGAGGAAAAGCGACAGGACAAAAATGAGAACACCGTAGATCAGCGGGAAGAAACCAGGACCCGGACCAGCCTTGCCTAGGATTTCCCACGAGAAGGATTCAAGGGCGATGTAGCTGCCAAGTAGCGCCAGGAGAAGCCCGGCGGCGACCTCGCCGCGACGCCTAAGTTCGGTGGAGTTAGTGCTCTGCATCACTCCCTCCCATGGGCTAGTGCGAATAGCTCATTGATGTCAGCCTGATCTTCGAGCCTCCATATTGCCGCGAGAAGGAAGCGGGCCCGCTCCTCCCCTAAGATCGGAACCGAGTTAGCCAGGAATTTTTCTCCTAACGTGTCATCCGACATTGGATTGGCCCGCGTGCCCTTCGCATGATGGACATGCTGCTCATGCACGCCTCCATCGTGCGTGACGACTGTGACATGGGCCTCATCCCGACGGTATGCCTCGTCGGCATAGGCGGAAACGAGCCCTCGAAGCGATACGACCTCCGGCGCCTTCGCCCGTTCATCGGAGTATTGCGATAGGCCTGCCGCCTGATCCAGAAACGCGACGGCGGCTGAGTGGTAGAGGCTGAACTTCGACTGTAGGCCCGTCTGGGGATCGAGGACTCCGGTGATCCTAATCGCATGAGGATGAACTCGAAGTCTGATCTCAGCAATCTTCGCCGGGTCAATGCCGCACCGGCTCAACTCGATCACACCGTCAATCAGCGGATGCAGAACAACTCCGCAGGCGTAGGGTTTGTAGCCGTTAGAGAGGATTTCCCAGCGATCTCCGAGATCAGAGGTGAACGCGGCGATATCCGTCGTTGCACTATAGGTGCGCGAAAATCCCTTTTTGCCTTCAACTATCTCTTCTGAACTGTCGAAGCCCTGGCGCGCAAGAACAGCAGCAATGACACCACTTGATGCCGCCCGCCCTGCATGGAATGATTTACACATCGTGCCGCGGTTCTGCTGCATTCCAGCAGCTTGCGTAGTCGCAATTCCAAGAGCATGAACGGTTTGACGCGCGTCAAGCTTCAGGAGGCGGGCGGCCGCAATACCTGCCGCGATAGACCCCAATGTGCCAGTGAGATGCCAGCCGCCATCATGATGATTGGGGGCAGACTTACCTACGCGAACGCCCGCCTCAAAGCCGAGAGCATAGGCCGTCATGAGATCGCGCCCACTGGCGGCGCTAAGGTGGCTAGTGGAGATAAGTGCCGCCAGAACAGGCGAACTCGTGTGAAGCACGACGCCGTCCATGTGGGTATCGTCAAAATCGAGCACGTGACCGATCTGCCCATTCGCCATTGCGGCTTCGAGCGGCCCAAGGCGCTCCCGACGCCCAATCACGGGGACCGTGCGAGCACTGCCGAAGTTCGAAAGTCCCTTCATGAGGAGGTCTATCGTGGCGTGTTGGCTGCCGGCAATCGCACAACCAAACCAGTCGATAATGCCACGCTTGGCTTCATGGCGAACCGTATCTGGCAACTGATCGAAGGTCGTCGCTGCGCAGAATTCCGCGAAGTTGCTGCTGTGGTTTGTCTTCAGCGGTGAAACGCCGTACCCAATCTCTTCCGCCGTCGAAAGCGCCATGAACAATAACCGTCCTTCTCCAAGGTGGGCGTTGAAGATATCGCCGACCCACCTGCATCCGTTGTTGATGTACCTCAGTATACTGAGATATCCTGAGACGGCAAGTGGGTGCAATCTTTTGAGGGGAGGGTCATGGAAAAATTGTTGAGACCGCTGGATGGGCAGACTGCAATTGTAACTGGAAGCGTCAGGCGGATCGGACGCGCGACCGCTCTCGCATTGTCCGATTTAGGAGCGTCGGTGGTCATCCACGCAAAGGGCTCAGTCGATGAGGCAGAAGCCGTAAAAGCCGAAGTCGAAGCGAGAGGTGGGCGAGCGATGGTTCACCTTGCCGACATCACCAATGAGCACGCTGTGGCCGCAATGTTCGAGGCAGTCGCAAGTGCTTTCGGGCGTATCGATATTTTGGTGAACAACGCTGGGATTCGGGCTGACCGTAAAATTGTCGATATGAGCTTTGCCGAGTGGCGGAAGGTTACTGGCATCATCGTGGACGGTTCCTTCCTTTGCTGTCGAGCCGCCATACCCTTCATGCGCCGTCAGGGCGGCGGCCGGATCATAAATATTGGCGGAGTAAGCGCTCACATTGGCGCACCAGGTCGTGCACATGTGGTAACGGCCAAGGCGGGCATCGTCGGCCTCACACGCGCCCTTTCTCACGAACTTGCTGCGGAGAACATTACAGCCAACTGCGTTGTGCCCGGCAAGATCGGCGGCAAGCGCTCCGGTACGGCTGGGAACGGTATCGAAGCCACACCATTGATGAAGCGGGAAGGTAGGCCGGAAGATGTTGCTCGTATGATCGCAATGCTAGCCCTGCCGGAATCTGACTATATTACTGGACAGGTTATTCACGTGAGCGGCGGCATGTACATGCCTTAGGATTTAACCGGAAAGCCCCCTCAGGATGAGCATGCTTCCTCCCAGGATCACTGCGCCGTCGAGAATGAACTCATGGACCTTGGTATGGATGTGGTTGAGAAGCCAGCGGGCTACGAAAGCACCTGGCAGGCTGATTGCTCCGATCACCAGCGCGATGAGCCAGAGGTCAGGCGTCATCGCGCCAAGAGCCTGAAATGTGGTGACTTTTACGAGTCCAACGAACAAGGATATAACTGCATCGGTGGCGATTACGGCGTGAGGCGCAACGCCCATCGCCATAAGGATTGTGATGAGCACAATACCTGTGCCGGGCGCCATTCCGACTAAAAGTCCGTAAACCAATCCTGCGCTGCCTAAGGTTAGAGGCCCATTTGAGAGACTGAGCCGTCTGATATAACGTCGCCCAGGCACCAGAAGAAGGAGCACCGCACCAATCAGGTTTGATGCTTGTGGACCGTTGAGCATCGTAAAAAAAGAAGCCCCTATGAGGCAGCCAGGTACGGAGGTCAGCAGAAGGCGCAACGCCACCTGCCACTGCACATGGTCACGGAAGGCGACAATGCGGCCGACGTTGTTGAACAACCCCGACACAGAGAGGACTGGCACGACAGCTTGAGCTCCGATCAGAGGAACCAACACCAGTGGCATTAGGAGCCCCGAGCCGTAGCCTGCCAAACTTGCCAACGTAGAAACTAAAAAAGCGCAGATAGCAACGAGAGCAAATGCGGATGCGGTCAAGAGCATAGCCATCCCTGAGTGAACACGCCTCCGCGTAGCATCTTCGTGGGATTTGGTATACTGAAGAATGCAGAGAAACGCTCGAACCAGAACGGCCTCGGTTCGAGGTGTAGTTATCAGGGTTATCCACGGAAAATTACGCTTTAGCAGTTGCGCCCGCTGAAGGCGTGGCAGGAGGTTCCATTCACGTTATCGATAGCCGCAAGGTAATCATCCGGGGTGTGACGCGTGCTGCGGCTTGGCCTAACAGGACAACTGGTCAGTTGCAGGCCGCTGTGAACCTACAGGTCAGCTTTGTCCCTAGCCTGTCGCCATCACCCAACGACAAGCGGAGGCCCCTGCGAGATCCTCTTACCCTCAGGGAGAACAGACGAGCCACTATATGAGGCACTGACGTGTGTTCGAGCTACTGGAGGGTTCCCCGTGAGGCTTGTCGGTACTAGTGCGATCAATCCTCCTCGAAGGCTACCTTTCGCTTATTGCGAATGGCCGGCAAAGCCACCAGCACGATCATAGCGACAGCGACGGCCAAGAGAGCAGCAGACAGCGGACGGGTGACGAAGACCGAGAAATCGCCTCGGGAGAGAACCAGCGCCCGCCGAAAATTTTCTTCGATCATCGGACCGAGAACAAAACCAAGCATCAGCGGTGCTGGTTCGCACTCGAATTTCCGCAGGACATAACCGAAGAGACCAAAGGCAGCGGCGAGATAAATGTCGAAGACGGAGTTTTGGACCGAATAGACACCAATGCAGCAGAACAGGATGATCGCCGGGAAGAGTATCCGGAATGGCACGCTCAGCAGCTTCACCCATATGCCGACCAGAGGCAGGTTGAGGATGACCAGCATCAGATTCCCGATCCACATTGAGGCAATTAGGCCCCAAAACAGAGAGGGGTTGCTGGTCATGACCTGCGGGCCAGGCTGGATGTTGTGAACTATCATTGCCCCCAGCATGAGTGCCATCGTAGCGCTGCCGGGGATCCCGAGCGTTAGCGTCGGAATGAAGGCCGTTTGGGCGGCGGCGTTATTAGCAGCCTCAGGCCCTGCGACACCCTCGATCGCCCCCTTACCGAAACGTTCTGGCGTCTTCGATACCTTTCGCTCAAGGCTATAAGCAAAGAACGACGCTAGCGAAAGACCCGCTCCCGGAAGCACGCCGACAATAGACCCAAGCGCAGAACCTCGGAGGATTGCGGGGGTCATTTCCCTGAAGTCGCGCAGGCTGGGCCAGAGATTGGCGATTTTGACCGTAATCTTTTCACGAACTTCCGCGCTTTCAAGGGAGGTGACGACTTCGCTGAACGCGAACACGCCAACTGCGATGACGATGAAGTCGACGCCATCCCACAATTGCGGAAGCCCGAATGTGAAACGCATTGTACCCGAGGCGACGTCGGTCCCCACCAGCCCGAGCAACAAGCCCACAACAAGCATTCCAATAGATTTGATCAGAGGCCCGGACGACAGGGAAACCGCCCCCACTAGACCCATGGCCATCAGGGCGAAATACTCCGCGGGGCCGAACTCGAATGCCATCTTCGTCAGCGGTGTGGCGAAGGCCGCGAGCACCAGCGTTCCGACGCAACCGGCGAAGAAGGATCCTAAAGCTGCGGTCGCAAGAGCCACTCCCGCCCTGCCCTGCCGCGCCATCTGATACCCGTCAAGCACGGTAACCACTGAAGAGGTTTCCCCCGGCAGGTTTACAAGGATGGCTGTGGTCGAACCGCCGTAAGCTGCACCGTAGTAAATTCCGGCCAGCATGATGAGCGCCGCGAGTGGATCTAATCCAAAAGTGAACGGCAGCAGCATCGAGATGGTTGCCAGTGGACCGAGACCCGGAAGAACCCCGATCAGCGTGCCCAGCAGACATCCGACAAACGCGTAGAACAGGTTGTTGAGGGTCAGCGCTGCAGAAAAGCCAAGCGCGAGATTATCAAACAATTCCATTTGAGGATCCTATCGACCGAGGAAAGCCGGCCACATCGCGAATTGCAGGTCGAGCAACCACACGAAAAGAGCGAGCGAAAGGGCGAGCAGGACGAAGGCGGTCGTCATGATTGAGCGCCATGAATTGTCGGAGCATGCCAGACTTGAGCCGATCACCAACACGAGTACGGAAACGACCAGTCCAGCGTAGGGCAACAACAAACCGAACAGGAGTGTCGACACCAGAATGATCGATAGCGGCCACAGGGCCCATGGCTCGAGCCGCTCTTCTTTTGAAGTATGACGTATCGCGTTGAAGGCGACGATGAGCCCAATCGCGGTTAAGATGACGCCCAGCCAAAACGGGAAATAACCCGGCCCCATCCGTGCGGCGGTTCCCATTCTGTACCCCCAGGCTCCGACCGAAAAGCTCGCCCCCAGAATGAAAAAAAGGATGCCCGCACCGAGATCCTTGTAGTTGACAGTCTTCATGCCATTGCTCGCTTCCGTTGCCCATCAGGAATGAGCGGCGATCACGTGCCGATGGCATGATCGCCGCCCCTGAAGCTTAATCAGCCTTGATGCCAGCCCTCTCGGCAATGTCGGACCACTTATCGAGTTCAGTATTGATAAGATCCGTTAGGGAAGCGACGGACATCGGCGTCGGGCGACCGGCATCCTTGGCAAAGAAGTCCTTAGCCTCCTGCGTCGCGAGGATAGCGTTAATGTCAGCGTTGATTTTTTCGACGATATCCATGGGCGTACCCGCCGGAGCGAGGACGCTCCACCATTGCTCGACATCAACACCGGGTATGCCAGCTTCGTCTGTCGTCGGAATTTCCGGAACAGCAGCTGATCGCTCGCTACCACTGATGACGAGGCCGCGCATCTGGCCGCCACGGATCAACGGAAGCGCTTGGGTCATGCTGCTGAAGAACGAGTCGACGTGTCCGCCAATCACATCCGTCATCGCCTCCGAGCCCCCCTTGTAGTGAACTGGCTCCATCTTGATCCCGGCACTTTGCGCAAAGAGCTCGGCACCGAACTGGTTCACCGAGCCGAGACCTGACGTAGCATAGGCGAGCTCGCGTTCTTTGGCGGCCGCGATGAATTCCTGGACCGTGTTGGCGGTGAGCGACTTGCCGACCACAAGAACAAGCGGCACCTTCCCCAGCATGGCGACCGGCTGGAAATCCTTCTTCGGATCAAAGGGAAGATTGGGTTGGACAGCCGGGTTCATCGTGAAGGTGACGGACGCAATCAGGAGCGTGTGTCCGTCTGGCTCTGCTTTCGAAACATGAGCGGATCCGATCGCCGCACCAGCACCAGGCATATTGGAAACAACGACGGGCTTGCCCCAAACCTTGCTCAAGCTATCGCCGATGTAGCGGCCGAGAATATCGTTGGATCCGCCAGCGGCGAACGGGACGACCAAGGTAACCGGCTTCTCGGGGAACTCGGCTTGGGCCGCGGTGGCAAAAAGAATCGCGGCCGCGCTAATTGCGCGTGCTAAATACTTCATCGGTCTCCTCCTCCGATTTATGATTATGGGAAGGCTTCCTGTCGATCGCGCTGAGTTTGAGCTGACCGTGGAAACTGAGAACTGCCCCTCCGAGGCGGCATCAAAAGCGATCCAACCGTGGGTGTCGAATAAAAAAAAGACAGCAGCTCATAAGTCAGGCTTCTACACCCCATCCTCTCGTATAACTTTTCGTAGGTGGCCGACGAACTCGTTGACTATCACAGACCGAGGAGCATCCTTAGGCTGTATCAGCAGGGTCTTCGCCTCGATCCGCGGCGCCAATTCACGAATTGTGAGGCCCGGAATTCCCATTGAACGGACCAGTTGGGAGTCCACGATGGCGACGCCTGCACCAAATCGCGCGAGCATGATGCCGGTCAGAGCAATACTGACCTGCGCGGTGATCGTCGGCGCGACGCCAGCTTGGCTGAAGGCGCGATCCACGTACGGCCGGAAGACAATCTGGGGCTGATAGGTGATAATCGGATAAGGGAGGAGATCGCGCACCTCGATCTGGTCGCATCGGGAGAGTGGGTGATCCTCCGGCATGACACAATCGAGGCTCCAGCTCATCAGTTCCTCAGTCTCTACCGCATTGCTCACTATCGGCTCATGAGCAAGGCCCAGCTCGACCTCCCGATTTATGACCCGATCGAGGACTTGCGGCGAGGTCAACGACTGAAGCGTGCAACGAACTTTAGGCCGCTGCTCCAGAAAGGAAGCCATGGCCTTGGCAAGATAGCCGTTCGCGATGGGGAAGGCTGCCGCCACAGAAAGCATCCCTAGCTTGCCACCGACGAGATCCTGAGCAAGACGGCCCACGGCATCGACCCGGCCAAAGATCGCTGCAACGTCGGGAAATATTGCCAGTGCCTCCTCCGTCGGCTGCAATCGTCCGGACGCTCGCAGAAAGAGTTTCATGTTCAACCGGCTCTCGCAGTGCTTCAGCACAGCGCTGATTGCGGGCTGCGTTATATTCAAAAGCCTTGCAGCTCCCGTCACCGATCCTGTGACCATGATCGCATGGAAAACCTCCATATGGCGCAATGTCATCATCTGCCGTCCTCCTTCGGCAGGAACATAACCGCGGTTTATGCACCGGCACCAGATACTGATTTGACTCTGATTGCCCCGTCATACCTCTCATGGTTGTCGCAAAGCATCAATTTGTGAGGGCCGTCTTGAATCCGCTCCGACTAGGCTGGGTACCGTTCCGCATAGTGTTTGGATCAACGTCAGGGTGCTCCCCATGAGCATTGGATCCGAACAGGACGAGCCGAAAAACCTAGCGCTGGCTCATAACGTTACCTTGCCTTCCGTAGGGCTGTGGCAACTGTTCGCTGCCTTCCTTATCGTTGGTCTGTCGGGTTTCGGCGGTGTATTGCCATTCATCCGTCGCATGCTCGTTGAAGAGCGCCAGTGGCTGTCAGCGTCGCAGTTCACCGAGGTCTTGGCATTGGCGCAACTGCTTCCCGGTCCCAACGTGATCAATATCACCATCTACGTGGGAGCGAAGGTTGGCGGAGTCTCGGGTGCCGTGATTGCCCTTCTCGCCCTGATGATCATGCCGATCACCGTCGTCATAGGACTTTCGACGCTATACGCGCAGTATGGCGATTTGCGACCTGTGGAGGAAGCTTTTCGCGGCATAGCATCGGCCGCTGCCGGTTTGGTCGTCGCCATGGCCGCGAGAATTGCTTGGCCAGTCCTTACATCCACTCGCCCAATCGTACTCGCTGCGATCGTGTTCATATTAATGACACTCGTCGGGCTCCCTCTGGTTTGGATCATCCTCCTGACGCTCCCCATCGCCATCATCTGGACCGCCAAAGATGGATAATCCCTCCTCTTCGCTGCTCGACTTCACCGGGCATCTGCTGCTCCTGTCTCTCCTCGCAATCGGAGGCGTCAACCCTATCCTCCCAGAACTACACCGGTTCCTGGTCAACGAGCACTCGTTGTTGTCGAATGAGCAGTTCCTCGCTTTGTTCGCGCTGGCGCAGGCTGCTCCTGGACCCAACGTCATCTTCGTCACCCTCATCGGGTGGCAGATCTACGGCTTCATCGGCGCATTATTCTCGACAGTAGCGATCTGCGGGCCGGCAGCGGTGATTGCCTATGCTGCAACTGGTCTTTCGGAGCGATGGCAGAACCAGCGTTGGTTCATCATCCTCAGGCGCAGCCTTGTTCCCGTGACGACGGGCCTGATGATCGCGAGCGCGACGCTTCTTTCCATCGCAGCAAACTCGACCCCGGCCAGTTATGTCGTGACAGCCGTTGTAGCCACGCTCATGCTGGTGACACGAATTAACCCGCTCTGGTTCCTGGCGACCGCGGGTTTGGCTGGCGTCGTGGGATTTGTCTAAGTGCTATGGTATAATCTCACTTGATATCCCCCTGCGACTTAATGATTGGACGCTTATCGCTTCGAACTGCATTTTGCCGCCAGTTCAAAACGCAGCGGTTGAGTTCATGGTACAGTCCGTCGTCGGCATCATCGATCCCTTTCATCCCCGCATCATGGAGGCGATCGCCTCTGGCATTCCGGATGAATGGACATTGAGCGTTTCAGCCGGTCGTAGTGATGACGAACGGGCGACCGCCATTCATGAAGCGGATGTCGTATTCGTTATGGCGACCCCGATGCCCGCTTCACTGCTCCGAGCAGCACCAAAGCTTCGCTTCATCCAAAAGCTTGGCGCGGGAGTGGACCGAATTGACCTCGACTACTGCGCACAGCACCAGATCGCCGTCGCCAGGCTACAGGCAGGGAACGCCATTCCTGTCGCAGAGCACACGGTTCTTCTCATGCTCGCAGCATGCCGTCGGTTGCCATATCTCGACCGCCAGACAAGGGCTGGCGCTTGGGACAAGGAGGCGGCCAGGGGGGGCAGTCGACAGATCAACGGTCGAACGGTCGGTATTGTCGGCTTTGGCGCGATCGGCAAAGCTGTCGCTCGGCTGCTCACGGGCTTTGGCGCGAATGTTCTCTACTACGACCCCTTCAGATGCGAGGCGTCGATAGAGCGTCAACTCAACGTTTCCTATGCCTCACTCGACGAGATTACCGCTCGTGCCGACATCCTCTCCCTGCATCTTCCTTTGATGAAGGAGACCGCGAAAATGTTCGACGCGGCTCGCATCGCGAAACTCAAGCCAGGTGTCATCTTCATCAACTGCGCGCGGGGCGGGCTTGTCGACGAGGCGGCGCTTCACGAGGCTTTGGTGAGCGGCCACATCTATGCCGCGGGCATCGACGCCTTCGAGAGGGAGCCCCCTATTGGAAGCCCGCTTCTCACACTCGACCAGACCGTGGTCACGCCACACTCCGCAGGTGGCACGATCGATAATTTCAGCTCAGTACTCGAACGCGCCGTCAACAACACCCGGAGCTTTCTAAGCGGAGAATGCATCCCCGAGCAAGACTTGGTCCTGCTCCCGCCGCGAACGACCGTCTGAGTCATCGTAAAAACTGGCGCAAACTGCAGAAGATCTCGGGGGAGTTTCCGATGTCCGTTCTACCTTTCATGATCGGCAACAAGTGGCGCACGGGGGATGGTGATGCGTTCGCCTCGATAGATCCTAGCAACGGCAAAGAGATTGCACGCATCGGCTCTGCAAGCAGCGCCGATGTAGACGATGCCGTCGCCGCTGCGAAAACCGCTCTTTCAGATGCGCTTTGGAGCTCGCTCAAGTTCCACGAACGCGCCCGTTTCCTCTACAAGATCTCCGACCTGATGTTCGCCCAGATTGAGCATCTCGCTCAGGTCCAGATGGAGGACAATGGCAAGACACTGTCTGAATGCCGTAGCCAAGCAATAAGCGCCGCCTCCACCTTCCGCTACTATGGCGCTGTCTGCGAGACCTTTGAGAGTGAAGTAAACACGCAACGCGGGCCGAGCATGACGATGACGGTCTACGAGCCGGTAGGCGTGGTCGCGGCAATAACACCGTGGAACTCGCCGCTGACGCTTGAGGCACAGAAACTCGCGCCCATCCTTGCTGCTGGCAACACCGTGGTCTTGAAGCCATCCGAGGTGACATCGCGGATCGCACTGGAGTACGCACGGCTCGCGATGGAGGCTGGCCTTCCCCCAGGGGTGTTGAACGTTGTGACCGGATACGCTGATGTCGGCCGTGAGCTTGTCGATCATCCCGACGTCGACATGGTGAGCTTCACCGGCGGCACTTCATCAGGCCGCGCCATTGCTCAGGCCTGCGGTGCGAGACTAAGACCGGTTGTGCTCGAGCTCGGTGGGAAGTCCCCGCACATAGTCTTCGCCGATGCCGATGTTAGCCGCGCACAAAAGGTAGTGGCCGACGGCATCTTTTCCGGTGGCGGACAATCATGCGTGGCTGGATCGAGGATCTTCGTTGAAGCCTCCCTGCATGACGCATTTCTCAAAGGACTATGCGACCAAGCAAACACGTTTCGGATGGGTGCACCAGGCGACCCAACCGTTAGCATGGGGCCCATGGTCAGCTTCCGACACCGTGAAGATGTGGCGAAAGCCGTCGAGGCTGCGCGCGCAGAAGGCGCAAAGGTTTTGACCGGTGGTGCAGCACCGGTCGAAGGAGACCTTATTGAAGGAGCCTATTATCCGGCCACCGTCATATCCGGCGTTACCAACCAGTCTCGCATCTCCCAACAGGAGATCTTCGGCCCCGTGGCGGTGGTGATCCCGTTCACCGATGAGGCGGACCTAGTAAGGCAGGCAAACGACACAGAATTCGGCTTGGCTGCAGGCGTCTGGACCAGCGATTTCGCCAAGGCTTGGCGCGTTGGTCGCGCCATCCGGGCCGGGACCGTCTGGATCAATACCTACAAAGAAACGTCCATATCCACACCCTTCGGCGGCTTCAAGCAGAGCGGCCTTGGTCGGGAGAAAGGGCGAAACGGCATGCGCACCTACATGGAGCCGAAGGGCCTGTACTGGCACGTCGGCTGAGCTTGAAGCAGGCGCCAAACACCTGCCGTCTACGGCAGCACGAAAAGGAGAACAACGGAATGTCGACAACTGTGGAAGTGATGGCCGATGCGTTTAAGGAGGCGGGCACGCCATTTCTGGTCGGCCATCCTGGCGGAGAATCTGTCGAACTGATGGAGGCGGCGCGGCAACGCGACATGCGCTTCATCCTGATGAAGCAAGAAACGGCCGGTGCCATGCTTGCGGCGACCTGGGGCGAAATCACCGGCGCTCCCGGCGTTTGCCTTTCCACCCGTGGACCAGGTGCCGCTAACATGGTCAATGGCGTCGCGCATGCGGCCCTCGACCGCGCGCCCCTAATCGTCCTCACTGATCGCTACTCCCATCCAGCTCACGAAGTCGGTCTTCGGCAGCGCATCGATCAGATGGCGCTTTACGCCCCATTGGTTAAGTGGGGAACGACTGTCGACGCGCGGACGATCCGACAGCAATTGCGGCGCGGCATGCGCACGGCGACCGCACCCGCACCTGGCCCGGTCCAGTTTGATATTCCGCAGAGTGAGACGACCAAGGAAGCCACTGAGCTTCTGGCTGAACCATCACTTCTGCCCAATCTTCTGCGCCCTGAGCCCGACGAAAAGGCGCTGAGGCCTCTAACAGATCGTATTCGTGCGGCGCGCAAGCCTGTGATATTGGCTGGCTTGGGCGTTTTCTGGGACAAGGCGTCCGATGAGCTCGTAAACGTCGCCGAAGCGCTTGGTGCTCCAGTCCTCGTCACCTCTAAATGTAAAGGCGCAATTCCCGAAGATCACCCGCTTCGGGCTGGCTGCATCATTGGCGGGCTCATCGAGCGTCAGTTGGTCATGGAAGCCGACCTGATTATCACGGTCGGACTGGACGCCGTCGAATTACAGCCCAAGGCTTGGCCGTACACTATCCCAGTGGTTGCCCTTTCGTCGACGCCTTCTCTCGACGCGCTTGTACCGTCAGAGATCGAGGTGCTGGGCGATCTTAAGCTTTTATTGGCGAAGATAGCGTCGCTGTGCGGCAGCGGTGGAAACTGGGGCGAGAAAGCCGCTGCGACGTTCCGCACCAACGTTACCAACGCGCTGAATACGCCGGCAACGGGCCTTTCGCCACAGCGTGCTATGGAAGTCGCGCGTGCTGCCTTGCCGCGTAATACGGTAGCGACCTGCGACGCCGGCGCCAGCCGACTCCTCGTCGTACAGAAATGGCAGTCATTCGGTCCTCGCGAATTCCTCACGTCCAATGGGCTGGGCTCTATGGGATATGCCGTTCCTGGCGCGCTTGGTGCCCGCCTCGCCCACCCCGACCGCCCCGTGGTAGCCTTTACCGGCGACGGCGGTTTCCTGATGGCGGTCGCCGAACTCCAGACCTCTGTCCGCGAAAACCTGCCGATTATCGTCATCGTTCTCGATGACCAGCAAATTGGTCTCATTCGGGTGAAGCAGGAAATCAAGGGAATACCGTTGCATGGAGTCAATGTCGGCGGCTGTGACTGGGAGAAGATCGCTCACGGCTTCGGCGCGGAAGGCACGACCGTCGACAGCGAAAAAGGCTTGCAGGATGCAATCAAGATCGCGTTGGAGTCAGGCAAGACCACCGTCATTGGCGTGAGGATCGACGGCTCCGGCTACGTTGACCAGTTCAACGCGCTTCGCGAGCTCTGATCATGCACATCCACCTTGGCGGTCGCACGGCACTGGTGACGGGAGGCAGCGAAGGCCTTGGCCTCGCAATTGCCAGTCGGTTGGCCCGTTCGGGCGCCAGGGTCGGCATCCTGGCGCGCCGGCCTGACATTTTAGCTCAGGCCGTCGCGCAACTATCTCAGGACGCACCGGAAAACATATACGGCCATCCCTGTGACATCACAGACGAGAGCTCATTGCAGACGGCGGTCGCGGCGACAGTCGAAGCGATAGGACCGATCGACATCCTCGTCAACAATGCAGGAAGCTCTAGCCGGAGCGGGTTTGCACAACTCAATCGCGACACGCTGTTTGACGACTATAACCTGAAGGTCGTTGCCGCTGTTGGTCTGTCGCAACTCCTGCTGCCCCACATGCGGGACCGGCGGTGGGGCAGAATCATCAACATCGTCAGCATCAACGGCAAGGCTCCGAAAGCCGGAAGCGCCCCGACTACGCTCAGCCGTGCTGCAGGCATCACCTTGACCAAGGTGATGTCGCAAGAACTTGCTCCTGACAACGTGCTCGTCAACGCGCTGTGCATAGGCACGATCAAGAGCGGCCAGTGGGAGCGACGCCACCGCCAGAACGCCCCTGACATTCCCTACGAAGACTATCTCGCGCCATTCGCGAAGGCTGTCCCTCTGGGCCGCTTGGGTGAAGCAGAGGAACTCGCCAACGTTGCCTGTTTCCTCGCCTCCGACGCCGCATCTTACATCACCGGTGCTGCTATCAACGTCGATGGCGGCCTCTCGCCGGTTCCGTAGCCCAACAGCAGGGAGGACAGCATCATGGATTTCAGACTGAACGACGAACAGCGGGAGATTGTACGAACGATCCGCGATGTTACTCAAAACGAGTTCAAGGCGCGTTCGCATAAATACATGGACGGTACTTTCCCTTGGGAGAATATTCGTCGTTTGGCCGAACTTGGCGTTCTCGGAATGGCCGTTCCGGAAGAATATGGAGGGATGGGTCTCAATGTCTTCGACACCGCATTGGTATTGGAAGAGATTGCCAAGGGGTGTTACGTCACTGCCATGGCCGTCCTTGGGGAAGTCGGCGCCCAGACGCGCATCATCTCCACCTATGCTCCCGAGCATTTAAAGCAGCGCCTACTTCCGGCCGTCTGTAGTGGCGACGCAATCCTTGCCATTTGCATGACCGAACCGCATGCAGGCACTGACGTTGCCAACTACAAAACGAATACCACCATCAAGGGAGACCGCGCCATCCTCAAGGGCGTTAAGACGCTGATTAGCCGCGTCGATGAGGCTGCAGCTTTTGTTGTCTTTTCTCGCATCGACGGGCAGCCGGGTCGCGAAGGAATCGGGTGCGTAATAATCGAAAAGGACACTCCCGGTCTTGAAGTCACTGCTCGCTACCACACGATGGGCGGTGAGAACCTTGCCGAGGTACAGTTCAACGATTGCGAGCTTCCGCTGGAAAACGTCGCAATCCGCGATGATGGGTTTCGCAAGCTCCTTTCCGCCTTCAATACCCAACGCTGCCTGAATCCCAGCATTTCACTCGGTCTGGCCGAAGGTGCGTTCGAGGAATCGATCCGTTACCTTCGCGGGCGCACTGCCTTCAACCGGCGCATTGGCGATTTCCAGGGTATGCGTTGGAAGCTGGCGGAGATGTATCGCGACATCGAAGTTGGCCGTAGCATGCTCTATCGCGCTTGCGCTTCGGCCAATCCCTTCCCGGATCCGCATCTGGCGGCGGTCGCTAAGACCTATTGCAATGAAATGTCGAACCGTGTGACCAGCGAGGCGATCCAGATTCACGGCGGTTACGGCTTCACAGACGAGTACGCCGTTTCCCGCCTCTATCGTGGCGCACGCTATGGTACACTTGGCGGAGGAACGACCGAGACGCTCAAGGACCTGATCGGCAAGAAGATCATGGCGGAATTCGATGAGGTCCACGGGTTTGCAGCGTTGGGGACGTTCTAATGGCAACGCCCCCCTCAAATAGCGACAAGGCCCCTAGGGCTGGCGAACGAAACTATCCGCTTGGAGGCATAACTGTCCTCGACCTCTCCCATATATATAACGGTCCATATGCCACTTTCTTGATGGCGATGGCGGGTGCGGAAGTCATCAAGATCGAGCCGCACACCGGAGAGCATCTGCGCGTCAGAGCAGGGATCGGAGGCGCTGCTTTGCCCTTCGCAATGCTGAACGGAAACAAGAAATCGGTCACTCTCGACCTTAAATCGAAGAAGGGACGAGATCTTCTTCTCCGAATGGTGCGTGACGCAGACGTACTGGTGGAGAACTTCGCTCCCGGAGTTACTGAGCGACTGGGAATAGGCCCAACGCAGTTGCAGCAAGTCAACCCGCGACTGATCTACGCGTCCAGCACCGGCTACGGTCGCTCAGGCCCCTATCGCGACTATCCCGCCATGGACATCACCGTTCAGGCCATGTCGGGTATCATGAGCATCACCGGCTTTCCGGATGGTCCACCAGTCAAGTCAGGACCCGCACTTTGCGACTTCTTCGCCGGCATCCACCTCTACGGTGGCATCATGACGGCCCTTTATGAGCGAGAGGTGACCGGCGTTGGAAGATTAGTAGAAGTGTCTATGCAGGAATCGGTCTACGCCTCACTCTGCTCCAATCTCGCGTTATACCACGCGAACGGCGGCAAGGCCCCCGCGCGAACAGGAAACCGCCACGGCGGGTTGGCCGAGTCACCGTATAACGTCTACCCGGCGAAGGATGGTTATGTCGCCATCATCTGCAACAACAACCGTCACTTCCACGCTCTCCTGAAAGCGATGGAGCAGGAACAGCTCAAGGATGATCCGCGATTTGCGGACCTCAAGACCCGCGTCGCGCACATGCACGAGATCGATGCGCTCGTTGGCAATTGGACGGCCCAGCGAACCAAGGAGGAATTGGTGTCGGTGCTGTTGCTGCACCGAGTCCCGCATGCGCCGGTGCGCGACCTGGACGAGGTGGTTCTCGATCCGCATATGCACGAACGCCGTAGCTTGCAATGGATTGATCATCCGGATTTTGGAAGAATCGTCGTCCAGAATAGTCCGATCCGCTACGAAGGCCTTGATCCACTCCCGCTCGAAGCGAGCAGCAGGCTCGGTGAGCAGAACGAGAGCGTGTTCATTGAACGATTTGGCCTCGACCGCGAGGAATACGACGCGCTTCACCGGGAGGGGGTAATCTGAGCTCACGAAGCGAATGCCAATTCGCACAAGGATTCTAATTAAAATCGGGAGGGACACCGTGTCGGCTGAACTGCGCGCAATGACAAGAAACATCTTCAAGGAAAAGATCGCGAGCGGGAAGGTCGTGTCGTCGATGACGATCCGGCTGGTGCGCTCCGTTGAAATCGTCACAATCGCTAAGTCTGCCGCATTCGATGCGATTTACGTCGACATGGAGCATTCAAGCTTCGACTTCAATGAGACATCGCAGATTTGCATGATGGCGCTCGCCTCAGGCATCGCACCATTCGTGCGCGTTCCTGCTAACCGCCCCGAATACATTGCGCGGGTGCTGGATGGAGGTGCTTTGGGCATTATCGCACCGGACGTTCGCTCGGCCAACGAGGCTCAGGCAGTCGTCGCGGCAGCAAAATTCCCGAAATCGGGTACACGTGGCTTCTCCGGCAGCTTACCGCATACAGGCTTCCGCTCGTTCAAGGCGAGCGATCTGGCGCACGCGCTCAATGATTCAACGATGGTGATCGTTCAGTTCGAATCTGGAGAAGCCATAGAGCGGGCTGATGAGATTGCGTCCGTCGAGGGGGTTGATCTTGTGCTAATCGGTACAAATGACCTGATGGCTGACCTGGGGATTGCAGGCGACTTTGCTTCTCCCTTAGTGGAAAACGCCTATCGCACAACAATCGACGCCTGCAGCCGGTACGGCAAATTCGCCGGAATTGGCGGTATGTCGTCGCGGCCGGACTTAGTGGAGCGTTACATCCAGATGGGTGCCCGATACGTGTCCACCGGCACAGACATCGCCTTTCTACTCAGCGCCGCCACCGAGCGTGCGAGGCAGGTCGCTGACATCAAATGTGATGGCATTTCGCTTGCCTGATAATCAAAGACAACCGGCGTCATGAGCCTGTCACGACGCCTCAGAGAAAGCATGAAAATGTCGTCGTCACCCTCATCGACCGCACCTGCCTCATCGATCGTCTACGCGAAAGCGGAGGAGGCGAAGGCATTCGCCACACGTCTCCTGCAGGCAAGCGGCTTACCAGAAACAGACGCACGCGTCGTCGCAGAATGCCTCGTTAGAGCCGATCTCCGAGGAGTCGACACCCATGGGCTCCAATATCTACCACATTATCTGAACAGGGTCAGGAAAGGACTCATCAATGCTCGCCCGGCGCTATCGATAGAAAAGGCGACGCATGTGGCTGGAGTGGTAGACGGTCAGAACGCATTTGGTTTCGTGGCAGCCACCTATGCGATGAACCAGGCGATCGAGATCGCGAGAGAGTTAGGGATCGGACTCGTCTCGGTGAAAAACAGCACGCATTTCGGTATGGCAGCCTGCTATGTGCTTCAAGCGGTAGAAGCGGGCTTCATCGCTCTCGTCTTCACCAACGCCTCACCCGCCATGCCACCATGGGGTGGAAAGCAAGCTCTTCTCGGAACCAGCCCATTTGCCGCCGGTGCACCAAGTGGTCGCGAAGTGCCTTACGTTTTAGATATGTCGCCCGCTGTCGCTGCACGAGGGAAGATCCGTCGCGCCGCCCGCCATGGAGGGGAGATACCCCTAGGCTATGCGCTCGACAAAGACGGACGTCCGACCACTGATCCGAATGCTGCCCTTGACGGCGGTGTCGTCTTGCCGATTGGCGGACCCAAGGGCTCAGCTCTATCAATGCTGATGGACATTCTTGGTGGGGTCTTCTCCGGTGCGGCATTCGCGGGTGGTGTCGCAAACCAGTTCGAGGACTTCGAGCAGCCCCAAAACGTCGGGCACTTCTTCCTAGCTATCCGCCCCGGTTTGTTCGTAACCGAAGACGGCTTTCGCGAACGAATGGATCACCTCGTGCGTGCCGTCCATGGATGCCCCCGTGCTGAGGGCGTAAACGAGATCTTGATGCCGGGCGAGTTTGAAGCACGACTTGAACGCGAACGGCTGAAGCGGGGGATCCCCTTCAACGCCGCAGACATGGCACGCATTCAGGCAGAAGCAGCTTCAGTAGGTCTCACGCCACTGTCAACGTGGTGACTTTGCGCACCGGTCTTCCACGGGTGCTTAAAAGGGTTGCACGTGACCTGCTCCCCTGATTGTCCGCGTTTATAAGTTAGCTCTGTTCNTATTTTGGTCCTCTCTGGACCGGGTTGCAAACTCGTAANGGGTTAAGCCGTCGAGGCTGGTATGCGGGCGGTTCAGGTTATAATCGTTTCTCCAGTCTTCGATAATCTCCCTCGCGTGGCGGTAGCTGGTGAAGAGGTGCTCGTTGAGGCATTCATCGCGCAGCGGACCATTGAAGCTTTCCACGAAGCCATTTTTCATGGGCTTACCCGGCGCAATGTAGTGCACTCGACGGCGTGGTCCTGTTGCCATTTGAGGATGGCGTTCGATGTCAGCTCGGTGCCATTGTCCGAGACGACCATGCAGGGATACCCGATGCTGAGGGCGATTCTGTCCAACTCACGGCCGACACGCTCACCAGACAGCGTGTTGTCGACCACCGTGGCAAGGCACTCCC
>Ga0065721_10049062_pt1 | contig 48120 bp, 37 predicted proteins | sample Mesricmetagenome_FD_59108 | JGI IMG/M metagenome (GOLD analysis project Ga0065721, IMG submission 59108) | Mesophilic microbial community from rice straw/compost enrichment Sample: eDNA_1 v2 (version 2) | ecosystem: Engineered > Solid waste > Grass > Composting > Bioreactor | place: USA: Davis...
GCAAGTCCAAAACAAATCCCTGCCGGCATTGCGCGAAACTCTGGCTGCTTGTTCCCGCCGCTGCCTGCAGCTCCTCGCCAACTTATGAATTCAAAACGAAAGACCCTGGGGTTTGGAAGCTGGCAAAGTGTTTCCAGGATTGATTCCCGGCTCATGATCGCCTCATCGACCTCCGCCCAGCTGTTGCTTGAATGACGATCCCACCAATACGGTTCCTTTGATTGAAGCCTGGCTTTTCCAGGCGCCACCATTACCAGAACGAGAGGGTTTGTGACGACGAGGTCGTCATGTGGAAACCGCTGCAACCGTTCCACAACGATCGAAAAAGCCGCGGCACTGTTGCTTTCAGCGGGAATCGGTTTCGGAATCAAGTCCTCAATGTCCAGCTTTTCCCCCGCCGCACGGAGTTGATCCTTGTATCGCTCGACTTCATTCTTCGCGCGAACCGACAAACCAAGGAAGCTGAGCGACACGAGCACGATCAGCGCCGTCACCACAACCAAAGCTTTTACCCACCAATGTTTCATCGTGCCAAATTTCCAAACCGCACTACTGCACTCCAATCAGGCTTCATGGACAGCTTTGACGAAGCATCATCACGAAATTTACTGGGTCGCTTTGAGGAAATAATTCCGCTGCTTTTCGCTGATCGGCATTTCCAGTTTTTCCATGACACCAAGCATGTCTTCCCAGACACGGCGCTTCTCGCTGAGCGCCTGGTTGCGCAACAGATACGCCGGATGATACGTCGGCATCAGCGGAATGCCGCGATACGAATGCCAGTTGCCGCGCAACCGGGTGATGCCGGCGGTTTTTCCAAGCAATCCCTCCACGGCCGTGGCGCCGAGAGCCACGAGCACCTTCGGTTGGATGAGATCGATCTGCTCGTGCAGGAACGGAATGCAGGTCTGCATCTCTTCTGAAGTTGGCTTCCGGTTGCCGGCACTTTGACCCGGCGTGTCCGGACGGCATTTCAGAATGTTCGCGATGTAAACCGTGTCGCGGCTCAGGCCCATGGTCTGAATGATCTTCGTCAGCAACTGACCGGCTTTTCCCACGAACGGTTCGCCCTGTTCATCTTCATCCGCACCGGGTGCTTCACCGACAAACATCAGCGCGGCATTGATGTTGCCAACGCCGAACACAACGTTCTTCCGCGCCGCAACCAGGTGCGCACATTTCGTGCAGGCGAGAACACGCTGACGCAGTTCTGCGAATGCAGCGAACCTGGCGTCTCCAATAAGGGACGTTGCTGTGCTGGCGGAAACCGGTTTTTCAGGCGCAGTCGAAAGTTCAACAATGGTCGGTTGAACTGCGACGGGCTTCGGCGGTGGCGGTGCCATTGGCCGGGCTGGTTGCGGACGCGGCGCCGCGGGCGAGGCCGGTGCAACGACGCGTGGAGCGGCTGGCTTCGGCGGTTCGGACAACGCGGTCAAAGTCTCGGGCGACACTGCCACGAAGCGGACGCCTCGCGCTTTCAGGCTTTCCAGGTGGGCGATTGTGGAATCGAGCAGCTGTTGGTAGTCGTCGGACATCGTGCCGATGTTAAACGGGCTGCATCAAAGCTCCACCTTTTTGTAGTCAGTCTTCCGCTTGACGGCACCCCGGTTTGAAGTCGAAATGCAGATCATGATTACCCGAAGAGACCTCGTCGTTGGGATTGTTTCCATCACGCTCGCGCTGGGCGCTGTCGCCTTCGCACAATCCGGTTCCCGGCCGCTGATGCGTTCGTCCGTGTTTCAATGGGCGGCAATGAAGGTATCGCCGACAAAAGCCGGTGAGCGGCGTGCGGTGTTCGATTCGCAGACGAAAACGCTCGAGCGTTTCACCTGTCACATCACAACGTTGGATCCCGGTGCAATCCCGCACGAAGGACACAAGCATCCCGAGGAGGAGATGATGATCGTGCGCGAAGGAACTGTGGAGGTGGTGCAGAACGGAGTGACGAATGTGGTGGAGGCGGGAGGAATCATCTTTTGCGCTTCGAACGAGATGCACGGCCTGCGAAACGCAGGAACCAACCGGGCCACGTACTTTGTTCTGAAGTGGACGCCTTACGATTTGAAGCAGAGAGCGGCGGAATAGCAGATTGCGGATGGCGGATGGCGGATGGGAACGGGCTTTTGAGAGGTGTTTGCGGTGAGTTTTAACGTCCTTCAGCCGCGGCTTTGTCGCGGTAGTTGTAAGTGGTCGCAATGGCGCTGAAGAGAACAGCCACAACCGATGTCACGCCGGCGTAGAGAAGGAATCGTGAGGTGCTGATCGAGGTGTCGTGGCTGCCGTCACCGAAAACTTTCGTGATCGTGGTTACGAAAAGGTTTCCCATTGCGACAGTGATGTACCAAAAGCTCATGATGGTGCTCTTCATTTCCGCCGCTGCTTCGCGGAAAGCGAACTCAAGGCCGGTGGTTGAAACGAGGACTTCCGCGGCGGTGAGGATCAGATAGGGAACAACCTGCCACAGCACGCTGAACTGATGTCCTGCCTCAAGCCGCGCCTGAATCAATGCCACAACGACGTACGAGAGCGAGGCGAGAAACATTCCGAACGACATGCGGCGAAGGGGCGTCGCGAACTTTCCGATTCGTGGGTAAACCAGCAAGGTGAGGATGGGGACGAGGATCATCACGATCGCCGGATTGGCCGACTGCATCTGTTCGGCGCCGATTGTGATTCCTATTCCGGGAATGACGAACTCCTTCAGTTTTAATCCCTGCAGCACCCAGGTCGAACTCGTCTGATCGAACAAGGACCAGAATACCGGCACGAGTGCGAAGATGATCAGAATCGGGCTGACCGAACGGGCCGCGGCGATGTCGTTCTCCGTGAAACGACTGCGCGCTGCATTCCAGAAACGATCCGGGAGGTTGACCCGGCCTGAGAAACTCAACGCCACCACGAGCAAATACCAGATACCGACTCCAACCAGGGTTGCTGCTCCCAGCTGCCATGCCCAGTTCGCGAGTTTGCCCGATTCATTTGGTTCGCAGAACGCGACCACGGTCATCGCAATCATCGTCAACGCCGGAAGTCCAAGCGTGGCCAGAACGTTCAAAAGAGGCACAAGTCCCGGCTGGTTTTTGTAGGCGGTCAGGAACACCGGGATGAAACCGCCCGACTTCGTTTCTCTGGATGGCGGAACACGAACGTAGTGTTTTGTGCCCAGCCAGAAGATGAGTGTGGCGATGCCCATCAGAATTCCGGGAATGCCAAATGCCCAGCTGTAGCCATGGTGGTTTTTCACCCAGGGAATGATGAGAAACGAGAAGAACGAACCGAAGTTAATCGACCAGTAGAATGCGCCGTAGGCCTTCTGCAGGAGATGTCCCTGGTCGGGCCGGAATTGATCGCCCATGAATGCGGATACGCACGGCTTGATTCCCCCCGAGCCAAATGCGATCAACGAGAGTCCCGCGTAAAGGCACCAGAGTTTTCCCTGAACTCCGGAAATCAGGTCGCTGCATGCCAGAACGCCGTGTCCGGCACAGTAGAAGAGCGATACCCAAAGAATCGTGTGATAGCGTCCGATGAGCTTGTCCGAAAGCCAGGCGCCCAAAAGGGGCATGAAATAGTTCGCGAAGACGAACGTGTGAATGATGGTCGTGGCCGCGTCGGACGTCTGGCCAAGGCCGCCTCTTGCGACTTCACCGGCGACATATCCCGCCAGAATGCTGCGCATTCCATAATAACTGAATCGCTCACAGGCTTCATTGCCGACGATGTATTTGATCTGCGCAGGCCACCGGTTCGCGCTGGAGGAAGTCGTCTCGTTCATAGCTCTGGCTGCTCCTCAGTAGCGGAAAGGAGCCTTCGACGCCAGCGCGCGTTTCCGGCTTGTTGTCATTTTATGAAAATAGAAAAGCGGAGCCGAAGCTCCGCTCGTCTGGAAGTGATATGTCTGACGGACTATTCAGCGGCCGTCTGCATGCCGATTTGTTTGAAGAACGGTTGCAAGGAACGCGGACGGCCGAGGAATTTCTCGATCGAAATGTTCACGTCTCGCGATTCGCCCGGTTCGTAAATTTCCTTCCGCAACCGCATTCCGATTTGCTTGTCGAAATAGCCGTTGGGCGCCTGCTCGAAGACCGTGGCCATGTCGGCTGAAATCGCATCAGCCCAGGCGTAGCCATAATAACCGGCGCTGTAGCCGATGATGTGGCCGAAATAGCCGATAAATGCGGTGTCGGGAACCATCGGCAGGAACACCTCGCTGAGTTTCTGATTCGAAAGTGCCAGCGCTTCCTTCGCGTTGGTTTCGTCGATCTGCGTGTGCAGCGTCAGGTCCATGAGACCGAATGCCAGTTGCCGACGGTAACGTGTTCCCTCGGTTGCGAGCCGCGCCTCCTTCAGCTTGTCGAGGACGTCCGCGGGAATTTTTTTCGACGGATCACGATAATCCGCGGCGAAACTGTCGAGCACCTTCTTGTCCCAGATCCAGTTCTCCAGCATCTGCGACGGCGCTTCGACGAAATCGCGCGGCACGCTGGTGCCGGAGAAGCGCGCGTATTTGGCGCGGGTCAGGATGGAATGCATGGCATGACCGAATTCATGGAACAGCGTTTCCACATCGCTGTGCGAAAGCAGTGACGGACGATCGGCTGTTGGTGCGGGGAAATTGCAGACCAGCGCGACCACGGGACGTTGATAGCGTCCGTCGGGGAGCTGCTTGCCGTCGATGATTCCGAACTGGGCGAAGTGATTGTATTTCCCTTCGCGCGGGAACATGTCGAGGTAGAACATTCCCATTGGTTCTCCGGATTCTGCGTCCGAAACCGCGTAGAGCTGCAGATCGCCGATCCATTTGTAGGGTGGCTCCACCGCCTCGAATTTCAGACCGAAGATGCTTTGATAAATGGCGAACATTCCTTCCAGCGCACGCTGGTAGGGAAAGTAAACACGCAGCTGCTCGGCATCGACGTTATAGCGGCGCTTCTTCAGCTCGTTGCTGTAATAGCGCCAGTCCCAGATGTTAATTTGCGCGTTCGCATCGCCCGTTTCGGCGACCTTCAGCTTCCGGAATTCCTCCAGTTCGGCGGCGAACTTCGGCTGCAGGCCTTTGATCAGCTGTTCTTCAAATGCGATGGCGGCGGCCGCGTTCTTCACCATCTTCACCTCGGTGCCGTAATCGGCCCAGCTCTTGTAGCCGAGGCGGCGGGCGATTTCATGCCGCAGCGGAAGAATCTTCTCCAGCAACGGAATGTTTCCTTCGCGCGCGAGGTTGTCGTGTTCGATCAGGAAACGTTTGCGGGTTTCCTCGCGTTTGGCGTTGTCCATGATCGTGATGTATTGCCACGTCACGTTCGCCAGCGCGGTGTATTCGTCATCGCCGGTCTTGATCTGATTGAGGAAATCTTCCGGAACACCCTCCAGTTCAGCCTTCGTGAACTTCACTTCTTTTTTGGCCTTGGTGACGTTGTTCTGGAAATCGGTCGAAAGGGCCGCGAGTTCCTTGCGCAGACGTTCCACTTCGTCGCGTTCAGCCTTTGGCAGGCTCAATCCCGCGCGTCGGTAATCGCGCATCGTGTATTCCAGCAGCCGCGCATCTTCGCCTTCCAGCTTCGGATTCGTGTCGGCGTAGGCTTTCACGGCGCGATAAACATCTTCGCGATAATCCAGTCCGACGGCCCAGGCTTCGAATTCCTTGGTCGCCTCCGTCGCGGCGTCACGCAGGGCGGCATTCGTGCTGGTCTGTTCGATGACGGAAAGGCGGTTGGCCACGAGCATCAGTTCGAAACCGAGATCATCCAGCGCGCGAACCGTGTTGGTGAAATTCACCTCGGAAGCGGTAAGTTTTCCGATGCGGTCCAGCGTGGTGTCGCCGTGTTTGATGGCGTCTTTGACGGCGGCCCGGATGGCTTCCGGCGTGGTTTCAAATTCCGGCAGCGTGACGACGGCATTGAATTTTCCGGCAAGCGCCTGGAACTGTTGCAGCCTTGGATCGACGTCAGGCTTTTCGGATTGCTTCGATTCGGAAGCGGGTTTGCAGGCGGCGAGAGTCATGGCAATGGCAACGATGAAACATTGGGTCCAGCGCATAAGTGTGCCGGAAACTAGAACAGAAATACGAAAAGCGGAATGGAAAAGATTTGGGGCGCGGATGCAGGGCAGCCTGAAAAGTCGAAAGTCTGCCCTGCATCCACCATCACGGCTTGAGAACGATCTTTCCCTTCAATGCCCCGGACTTCTTCACTGTGCTTTCCTCCTGCAGTTGATGGGCTTCAGCAGCTGCAGACAGCGGAAGAATGCGGTCGATCTGGGCCTTCAGTTTTCCGGACGCCATCCAGCGGTTGATGTCTTCCGCCGCGACTTTTTGTTCCTGGGCGGAGGCGTTGAACATGGCAAAGCCGTGAATGCTGCAGTCTTTCGTGTAGAACGGTCCCACAGGGAAAGCCGGCTTCGCATCGCGCCCGGCCATCACGATCATTCGACCGCGCATCGCCAGCAGCGAAACCGTGCGTTCGAAATCGGGTTCGCGAAGCGTTTCCCACCAGACATTCACGCCCGACGGCGCAAAGGCTTTGATCGCGGCGTTTACATCCTCGGTCCGATAGTTGATGGCAGCATCCGCACCGAGTTGTTTTGCAAGCGCGACTTTTTCATCTGAACCGGCGGTGGTGATCACGCGCGCACCGAGAATTTTTCCCATCTGAACAACGCAGGAGCCGACACCGCCCGTTCCACCGTTCACGAACAAAACTTCGCCTGCCTGCAGCCTTGCATGGGTGACGAGGCCGAGGTGCGCGGTGATTCCGACCAGCGAAACCGCAACCACATCTTCGTCCTTCACACCGTCGGGAATGGGATAAAGCGAAGCCTCATCCACCGCGGCGAATTCGGCGAAGGTTCCCTGGCGTCCGCCAAAACCCTGTCCACTCGTCCAAACGCGGTCGCCGGCCTTGAACTGTTTGACTGCGCTGCCTGTTTCAACAACCTCACCCGCGAGGTCGCGTCCAAGGATGTAGGGAAATGCGAGATTGCCGGGAACCATTCCGCTGCGGACGTAAATATCGATCGGGTTCACGTCAACGGCCTTCACCTTCACGAGACATTCATTGGGACCGGGTTTCGGCGCGGGAAGATCGCCAAACTGGATGACATCGGCGGGACCTGTTTTCTGGATGAACGCAGCTTTCATGGCGGGGAATCTACGGTGCGTTTGGAAAAGCGGCAAGGAGGGGTGCCAATCGTCCGGAGCAAAACACATCAATCCCGTTTCATTTAACTAATGCGTTCTCTGCTCGCTGCGGAGTCCTCCCATTGTTTGCAAAATGGCTTTCTTTCGCCTATTGCTGTGTCGCCCTATGCCTGAACCGGAAACCATCGTCGCCATTCGAAACCTTTCGAAGGTTTATTCCCAGGGAGAAATCCAGGTGACCGCGCTGAACAACATCTCGCTCGACATTGCGCGGGGGGAGTTCCTGACGCTCATGGGGCCGTCCGGCTCCGGGAAATCAACGCTGCTGCACATCATCGCGGGAATCGACCGACCGACGAGTGGTGAATGCCGGGTGCAGGGAGTGAACGTGACGCAGCTGAACGAATCGGAACTGGCGGACTGGCGGAATCAGAACGTCGGGTTCGTGTTCCAGACGTTCAATTTGATTCCGGTTCTCACCGCATTTGAAAATGTCGAACTGCCGCTGCTGCTCACCAAGTTGAGCCGCAAACAACGCCAGCAGCTCGTGAGCACGGCACTGGAAATCGTCGGGCTGGCCGATCGCTCGCATCATCTGCCGCGCCAGCTTTCGGGCGGACAGGAACAGCGCGTGGCAATTGCCCGGGCGCTTGTAACCGATCCCAGCCTCGTGGTCGCGGACGAACCGACCGGCAATCTCGATTCCCATTCCGCCCAGGAAGTTCTCACAGTGCTTCAATCGCTCAGTCGCACGGCGAACAAAACCGTGATCATGGTGACGCACGATCCCAAGGCTGCGGCGTATGGATCGCGCTCCATTCATCTGGAAAAGGGCGAGCTGAGCAATTGAACCGCAGCTCATGAGCATCGGCACCTTCATCATCAAGAACGCGCTCCGGAACAAGCGGCGCGCGACACTGTCGATCCTGAGCGTCGCGGTCAGCCTGTTTCTGCTCGTTTTCCTGCTGGTGACTTTGCGTGAGCTCACGTTGCCGCCCGAAGATGTCGGCGCGGCGCTGCGCGTCGCCGTTCGCAACAAGATTTCCATCGCAAATCTCCTTCCGGCGAAACAGCTGCCGGCGATCGAACGCGTGCCGGGGGTCGAGGCGGTGACGCCGTTTACCTGGTACGGCGGGAGGTATCAGAATGAGGAGGGCATGACGTTTGCGCAGTTTGCGATGGATGCCAGAAAGCTCCGGAGTGTGTTCGGCGAGGCCAAGATGTCGCAGCCCGAATATGAAGCGTTCGAGACGATCAAAGACTCCTGCATCATCGGAAAAGTCACCGCCGAGAAATACAAATTGAAGATCGGCGACCGCCTCACGCTGGACAGCACGGTGTATCCCTGCACGCTCACCTTCCGGATCGTCGGAATTTATGCCGGAACGACCGATGACCGGAACATGCTGTTTCATCAGGAATATCTGGACGACGCGTGCGACAATGCGGGCTGGGTTGGCATGTGGTGGCTGCGGGTTTCGACGCCGGACGACATGCCGCGCGTCATTGCGGCGGTCAACAAGGCGTTCGAGAACACATCGGCAGAAGTCCGCGCCGAGAGTGAACGTGCCTTTCAACTCAGCTTCATATCGATGCTCGGGAATGTCCGCGTCTTGATCGGTTCGATTTCAAGTGTGGTGGTGTTCACGTTGATTCTCGTTTCCGCAAGCACGATGAGCATGGCGGTCCGGGAACGGTTTCGAGAGCTGGCGATTCTGAAGGCGATCGGTTTCCGGAGACGCGAATTGTTTGCGTTCATTCTCGCGGAAAGTTTTGGGCTGGCGATGGCCGGACTTCTTCTTGGAGCCGGCGGCGCGTGGCTGCTGTTTACAAATGGAAAGATCTTCGCGGCGATATGTTTTGGAATCACAGCGATTATTGTCGGGTCATCGGTGATGACGATCGTTCGGCGGCATTACTCTTCGGGAGTGACCGGATTGCTTGTGGCAGCCCTTGTGGCGAGAATCGGTTTGTGGGCGTTTCAGAATCCGACCATTTCGAAGATGACGAACGGGTTCTTCATCACGTTTGAAGTGACGCCAAAAATCGTCGGGATCGCGGCGATCGTGGCCGCCGGGCTCGGGATAATCTCCAGTATTGCACCGGCGTTCTCTGTGGCACGGATGAGTGTGGTGAGTGGATTGAAGACCCTGGACTGACATGAAGCGCGCGAGCTTTTCATATGAGGAAGCGGGATCGATCCGGAGCGTTGAACATTTTCTAAGCGAGATCAAACGCGTCGGCGGCAAGGGCGATTTCCGGCTCTACTTCCGTGGGCATGGTCAGCCGACGAAAGGGCTGCGTCCATCGATCGGGCGCGAGCATTTTTATCTGGGCCGGCCGGTGACATTTACCGCGCAACAGGAGCGCAACCTTCTCGTCCAGTTCCGTCGCCACAGCTACGAACATTTCGGAAGGATTGCGAGCGAGTGGGAGAATCTTTTCCTCGCGCGGCATCATGGGTTGCCGACGCGCCTGCTCGACTGGAGTTTCAGTCCGCTCGTGGCGCTTTACTTCGCAGCCTTCTACGAAAGCGAACATGTGCTGCCCGCCGATCAGCGAATGCACCGGGGAAGCACGGAGAAGCTGAACGTGGACGGCATCATCTGGGCGATCCAATGCCGTCGCGACATCGCCGAACTGGATGTGCTTGAGGACCGTCGTTCGCCGCTGCGCGTTCCGGGCATCAAACTGGTCTTTCCATTCAACCCGACGCCGCGAATGACCGCGCAATCCGGCATCTTCACGCTGCACAGTGATCCTTGGAGCGACATGGTCGATTGCGCAGGAAAAGCATTTCCTTCAAAGGATCTCGACGTGAAGAAGCTGATCCGCTGGACCGTGAAGAGCCGCGACAAGATGGACATCGTTCTCGATCTCGAACGGCTGGCGATCAACAGCCGGACCCTTTTCCCGGATGTGGAAGGGTTGGCGCGCGGCCTCTGGCAGACGGAGATCATCCGGCAATGTTTTTCAGAGCCCATTGAATCATGAAGCTGCCGATTCGTTACAACATTCGAAACGTGATCGTCCGGTGGCGCTCGACGCTTGCCACCATCATCGGCGTCGCGCTCGTTGTCGCTGTTTACATCCTGATTCAATCGCTCGCAGCAGGTCTGGAGAAATCGGGGCGCAACACCGGCGATCCCCGAAATTTGATGATTGTCCGAAAAGGTTCGACGGCGGAATCGAGCAGCCAGGTGAACCGGATGCAGCTTCAGACGATTCAATACCTGCCGCAGATTGCCCGGGATGCGGATGGCAAACCGCTGATCTCCGCGGACCTCGTCGTGCTCGTCAGTCTTCCGCGGCGCGAGGGTGCGGGCGAAGCGAATGTGACGATGCGAGGCATTTCGCCGAAGGGAGCGGAGTTGCGTCCGCAGGTGCGGTTGGTGGAAGGCCGCTGGTTTACGCCGGGTAAACGCGAGGCGGTCGTCAGCACAAAGATGGCGCAACGTTTCGCCAACACGGAGGTGGGCGGAGTTTTCAAAACCGGCGGCCAGGAGCTTCGCGTGGTTGGATTGTTCGACGGCGGTGACACGGCGTTTGATTCCGAGATCTGGATGGATGCGGACGAAGCGCGATCGCTTTTCGATCGGGAAAATTATTCGAGCGCCCTGGTGCGAATGACGAGTCCGGAAGCCGCGGCGGAGTTTGTGAAGCGATTGGAATCGGACAAGCGCCTGCCGCTGCGCGTCGATCCGGAGATCGCTTATTACAGCGAGCAGACTCGAACTTCGAAAATGTTTCAGGTAATCGGGATGTTTCTCGCCGTGTCGATGTCGATCGGCGCGTTCTTTGCCGCGATGAACACGATGTATGCAAGTGTCGGCGCCCGGACGCGCGAGATCGGGACATTGCGCGTGCTGGGATTCCGTCGTCGGACGATTCTGCTCAGTTTCATCGTTGAAGGAGCCATCCTTGCCGGGATCGGCGGGGTGATTGGATGTGCTGTGTCTTTTGCGTTGCAGAGCCTGTCCGTGGCGCTTGGCTGGCAGTTCGGAACGATGAGTTTCAACACGTTCAGCGAAGTGGTGTTTCAGTTCCGCATCACACCGCAGCTGGCGGTGCAGGGATTGATCTTCGCGGTGCTGGTCGGTGTTGTGGGAAGCCTGTTTCCAGCCATTCGCGCATCGCGCCTTCCAGTGATCGCCGCATTGAAAGTGGTGTGAGCGGGTTTGGTGAAGATCTTCATTGGGAAAATCCCTGTGGACTTTGCGCCAATGCTCTCACTATTTTCGGCGCGCTATGCAAATCCTGACGCTCAAGTCGGGCGGATTCCAACTGTCCGCCTTCTCAAAGGGAAATGCTCGAATAGCTCTCGCAGGTGCGATTCTGTTCGCCGTATTCGCGTCATCATCCCAGGCAGCCCTGCAGTCTCCCAAAGGTGCCGAGGTCTTCGGCGTGCAGCCGGTCATACCTGTTCCGCCCAAAAAGACGGTGACCATTGGCTGGAGCTATCCTGTGCATATGGAAACTCCCGACCTGGTGTTCAAGGTTTATCACAGCACGGACTTGCGCCTGCCGCTGCGTGAATGGGTGCTGCTCACCAATGTTCCAGGCAATTGCCGCAGCACCATTGTGAATGCGAATCAGCCGCAGGAATTCTTTCTCATGACGGCGAGCAATTATCTCGGTGAATCGAACTTTGCCACTCGCGATTGATCTCGGAGTGGAGTCAAACGCAGAGGCACAGAGGACGCAAAGGGCCGCTGAGAGTCTTTCTGAAAATGAAGCGCAGCTGTGTCGCAGACCCGCCGCAGCAATCCGGAAAGTGAGAATCGCTGGAAAGTTTTCGAAGCACTGCGACCGGTCGCAAGTGATACACCCGCAATCCGAGATTCTTCAGAAACGCTCTAAGAAGTTTGTATCCCAGGTTTTTCTCTGCGGCCCTTTGCGTTCTCCGTGCCTCTGCGTTGAGAGCGCTTTGGTACAAATTGACGAAGTGCTTTTCCTGCTTTTCTGCCATTCCGTTTCACAGCATCTTCACGTCGCATGTCGGACAAACTGAAAAGCCTGCAAATCGATCCGGAGCAGAAGAAGCGTCCGCAGAGTTCGCTCTGGATCATTTTTCTCGGAGTCATTGTCGTCTGCGCCGTCGCTCTGTTTTTTGCGTGGCCGCGCGCGAAGGACAAGCAGCGTCTGGTCAATACCGGCGTCCGTCCGCCGACCAATTCGGCTTCCCCTGTTGCCGCTTCATCCGCATCTCCCGCCACCGTCGATGCCTCAAACGACTTCGTCCTCACCGTCAGCGGCTACATCATCAATCGTGAACGGATCGAGCTGAGTCCCAGATTTCTTGGCGTGGTGAAATGGATCGGCGTGAAAAAGGGTGATGCCGTCACCAACGGTCAGGTCGTGGTCCTGCTCGATGATTCTGAATACCGGGCCCGGCTGAAGGAGGTGGAGGGACGCCTTCAATCCGCGCGCGCCAATCTCGAAAAGGCGCAACTTGATCTTCGGCGCATCGAACGCCTGGCCGAAACGGACATCGAATCGAAACAGCGTTATGACGACGCACGCATTCAGCTGGAGGCCGCCCGCGCCTCGATCACGGAGATCGAAGGCGTCCGACAGCTTGCGCAGACTTACATCGACTGGTGCACGATTCGATCTCCGATCAACGGTGTGGTGTTGGAAAAGCTCGTCGATCCGGAGGAGCTGGTCGTTCCGCAAAGCTTTGGCGGCGGACGTGGCCCAAGCACGGCCTTGCTGGCGGTGGCCGATCCGAATGATCTTCAAATCGAAATCGATCTGAACGAAGCCGATCTCTCAAAAATTTCCCTCGGCCAGAAATGCCGCGTCACACCGGAGGCCTATCCTGACAAATACTACGACGGCGTCGTGGCGGAGGTGGCGCCCGAGGCGGATCGCGCCAAGGGAACACTGCAGATCAAGGTGCAGGTTTTGAATCCGGATCGTTACCTGACACCGCAGCTCAGCGCGCGTGTTGAGTTCATCGCCAGCGGGAAGTGAAGTCGCGGACTTCGAAGCGCGGCGTTCTGTCGCGAGGGAGTGAAATACAAATCCAGAACCGGTCAGGCAGATTTCTCGTCCGGTTTGATCCGGAAAAAACGCATGTGTTTATGCGCGGGCCTGGTGCCGCGGTAGATCACTATGCCAACGACTATGAAACAAATTCTCTGCACTCTGACCGTTGCCCTCGTCACAACCTTCACGACAGGAGCGGCGGAAAGCCGCGAGTTCCACAAATGGGCGCAGACGCCGCCGATGGGCTGGAACAGCTGGGACTGTTTCGGCGCGACGGTGAACGAGGAGCAGACGCGGGCCAATGTCGATTACATGGCTGAGAAGCTCGCGAAGCACGGCTGGCAATACATCATCGTCGATATCCAGTGGTACGAGCCGCAATCGACCGGATGGGAATATGCGCGGAATCCGAAACCGGTGATCGATGAGTTCGGACGCCTGTGGCCGGTGATTGCAAAGTTTCCTTCCTCCACCAACGGAAATGGTTTCAAGCCGCTGGCGGATTACGTGCATGGAAAGGGATTGAAGTTCGGGGTGCATCTCATGCGCGGCATTCCGCGCGAGGCGGTGAAGCGGAACACGAAGGTGATGGGAACCGAATTCACGGCGCTGCAAATCGCCAACACGAACAGCATCTGCCGTTGGAACCCCGACATGTACGGTGTCGATATGTCGAAGCCGGGCGCCCAGGAATATTACAACTCGGTGTTCGAGCTGCTCGCGTCGTGGGGGATCGATTACATCAAGGTGGACGATCTTTCGTCGCCATATCACAAGGCGGAGATCGAAGCGATCCGCAAGGCGATCGACCGGACCGGCCGGCCGATTCTGCTGAGCACGTCGCCGGGACCGACGCCGTTGCGAGATGGAGAGCATGTCGCGGAACACGCCAACCTCTGGCGGCTCACCGACGATTTCTGGGACGAATGGCACATGCTCCGGCATGCGTTCGACACCTGCCACAACTGGACGCCGTTTCGCGGAGCGGGACACTGGCCTGATCCCGACATGCTGCCGCTCGGCGCGATTCGTGTCGGCCCGAAGATGCAACGCAACTGGACGCGGTTCACGAAGGACGAACAGAGAACGCTCATGACACTCTGGTGCGTTTCACGCGCACCGCTGATGTTCGGCGGGCACATGCCGTGGAACGACGAATTCACGGAATCACTGATCACGAACGATGAAGTGCTGGCCGTGAATCAACACAGCAGCGGCAATCGCCAGCTGTTCCGTTCGGGAAACGCCGTCGCATGGGTTGCAGAGGCGCCGGATTCGAAGGATCGCTATCTCGCATTGTTCAATGTTCCAGAACGGGAAATACCATTCGATTTGTCCAGGGCGCTGTTCACCAGCCCGGTGGTTCGAGGTCCGGCCGGTCGTCAGGTCATCGACATCAAGGCCGATGTGAAAGGTGCGAAGAAATTGTTCCTCGTGGTCACGGATGCCGGCGATGGCATTTCGTTCGATCACGCGGATTGGATCGAACCCCGGTTGATCGGATCGAAAGGCGAGCTAAAGCTGACCGATCTGAAATGGAAATCGGCGAAGGCCGGCTGGAAGCAACCGTTGGTGAATAAGAATGTGAATGAGGGTGAAATCGTGCGCGATGGAAAGGCAGCCGCATTCGGCATCGGCACGCATTCCACGTCTGTCATCGAATACGAATTGCCGGAAGGCTACGACCGTTTCGAAGCGGTGGGCGTGCTCGATCCGGGAAGCAACGGTCGCGGCTCAGTGCGGTTTGAGGTTTATTCCGAGAGCGGATTGACGACAAGCACTACGGTGAATGTTTCCGTGGCTCTGCGCGATCTCGGCTTCGACGGCGCGGTTCGCCTGCGCGATCTCTGGCAGCGGAAGGACATCGGCGAGTTCAAGGAGACGTTCGCGCGTCCCATCGCCGAGCACGCCTCGGCGCTGTTCCGCATCAGTCCGGTGACTCAGTAATTGAGTAAAACGCTATTCAGCCGGAGCGAACCGGAAGTAATCGAAATCGGCGTGACCGCCTGGAGCTCCGTTTCGGCTGATGCAGTAGATGCCGATCTTCGCACCGATCCAGACTCCGACGACGGCCTGGAATTCATAAGGCACGACTGAAAAGTCCGAACCGTTCGTGGAGTATCGAAACCGAACCTTGCCGCCGTCATGAACGGTCGTCTGAATCCAGACGCGATCAGAATCAATCGCTGCGACGATGGTGTCGGAGTCATCCTTTCGAAAGATCAGCTGATGTTTTCCGGCAATCATTCGAATCGCCAGCGCGGCGGAACTTCTTCCCGCAATCACAACGCCCGCTTCATCGCCGTGATGCATCGGACTGAAGCGAAGGAGCGTTTTTGTCTGGAAGCTGCGGGCGGGAAATTTCTGCGTCAGCAGGTTCGGCGCTTTCTGAAGATTCGCTTCCGCGACGTGCTGTGCCTTCAGCCGCAGCCAGCCGGGATCGGCGGGAAGCGAAAACCAGTCCACGCGATGATTGGCGTGCCATTGCCACTGAAGCCCGAGGGCGGAGCTTTCGAATTCATCACTCGTCTGTGGTATCAATTTCGGTCCGCCGGATGAAAGCAGACGCAGGCTTTGCCGTGATACCGGTTCACCCACGCCGTTCCCATCAAGGTCTTCACCCATCAACGGCCAGCCGTCCTTCCAGTTGACCGGTTGCATGTGGACGACGCGTCCGTAGAGGCCGGCATCCTGAAAGTGCAGGAACCACCATTCGCCATTGGCGAGATCGACCATCGCGCCCTGGTGCGGCCCGTTGATCGCAGTGCTGCCGCGTTCGAGAACGATCTTGTCTTCGTAAGGCCCGTAAATGTTTTTCGAACGCAGCACGACCTGCCAGCCGGATTCGACGCCGCCGGCGGGCGCGAGAATGTAATACCATCCGTCCTTCTTCAGGAACTTCGGGCCTTCCATTGTCGGATGCCTTTCCGGCGCGTGAAAAACGATCTGTCCTTCACCGAGAAGCTTGGAGCCATCCGGCGCCATCGGCCGGACGCGGAGCATGTGCCTGATGCCGGAACGCGACTGGGCGTAGGCATGCACGAGATAGGCTTTTCCATCGTCGTCCCAGAGCGGACATGGATCGATCAGACCTTTGCCCGCTTCGAGGAGATGCGGTTCGGACCATGGACCGGCGGGATTCTGCGCGGTGGTGACGTAAATGCCTTCATCCGGCATTGGGAAAAATATCCAGAACCTGCCCGCGTGAAACCGGATTGATGGCGCCCAGATACCGCAGCCGGGTTGAACTTCAGCGTAGCGCGGGTGCGGCAGATTCTTCACCGCGTGGCCGATGAGCTTCCAGTTCACCAGGTCACGCGAATGCAGGATTGGCAGGCCCGGCGTGCAGTTGAAGCTCGACGCCGTCATGAAGAAATCGTCGCCATGACGGATCGCGTCAGGATCGGAGTAATCCGCATAAAGGATCGGATTGCGATACATTCCATCGCCCTGATCTGGAACCCAGGGATAGGCAAAATCGGCGTTTGCGACCCGAACTTCAGTGTCGTGGCTGCTGACGTTCATTTCTTCTCCTCCCGCCGGATTCTCGGCACGAGCAGCTGAATTGCGAGCAGTGACACGAGATAAGTTCCGGAAAAATAGAGGAAGACGAGAATGTAGCTGCCGGTCTTCTCCACAATGAAGCCGGTCAGGCCGTTCACGAAACCGCCAGTGAAGTAACCGACAAATCCGCCCAATCCGACGACCGAGCTGATCGCCTGTTTCGGCATTGTGTCTGAGACGAAGCTGAACAGGTTGGCCGACCAGCCCTGATGTGCCGAGCCGGCGATGCCGATGATGAGCACGGCGAGAAAGGCAGTGGGCGCGTAGGGCGCGAGGCAGACTGGGACGACAGCGAGCGCGCAGATAAGAAACGAAATTTTGCGCGCGGCATTCACCGTCCAGCCACGATTCATCAGCGTGCCGGAAAGCCAGCCGCCGACCACGCCACCGATGGCCGCGAGGGCGAAGAAGGCGCCCGTCCAGAATCCGATCGCCTGAAGGTTCAACATCCGTTTCATCTCCTCCGGGTAAGCGTCCTCCAGCAGCATGCGGTTGATTCGGGCGATGTTGTTTGTGGATTCAGGCTTGGAAAGAAGCTCCTCCGTTTCGAAGCGCAGTTGAACCTGACTGAAGAGGTCGCGATCGAATGGCACCTGATTCGTAATCAGACCGGTGAAGTCCGCGGCAATGGCGCTGCTCAATATGTCCGCATCGGAACCCACGCCCGGATGGTTCGTCAGCAAAGTCATTGTTTCAGGCGATAACCTTTCACGGAGAAAAGTGGAAACCGGATCGGTTCCCTGGCTCAACTTGCCGGCCAGCGCGGTGGCGTTTGAAATATCAGCCTGCTTGACGACCGGTGAGGAAAAACGTTTGGCGAGGAAGTCCGGCAGGAACGATTGGTAAAAACCCCACGCCGGCGCAGCGAGAATGCCTGCGATGACATACGCCCACACGGCGCGATAGCTGAGCAGCGTGATCCATGGCACCTTCACCTTTTTTTCCACGGTGACCGGTTGATCCGATTGGATGTAGGCCAGTTCCTCTTTCGAAACTTTTCGATGCGCTTCGGGCGGCGCGTAGAGGAACCACCAGAACACGACCCAGATGAAACCGGTTGCGCCCGTGACGTAGAAGGTCGCCTCCCATCCGATGTGTGAATAGATCCAAGGGACCGCAATCGGACAGACGATCGCGCCAACATTGGTGCCGGCATTGAACAGCCCGGTTGCCAGCGCGCGTTCTTTTACGGGAAACCATTCGGCCACGATCTTGATTGCGGCCGGGAAGTTCGCGCCTTCGGACAAACCGAGTACAATCCGCGCGAACATGAATCCCGCGGCGGTCAGCGGCATGACAAGCGTGGTGATGGCGAATCCGGATTCAGCCCGCGAGAACCAGGGATAGCTGATTCGGAACTGCGCGTTCAGGTCGAAGTAGCCGCAAATGCCATGTGCCATGGCAGCGGCGCTCCAGACAATGACGAAGATGGGCAACCCGCGCCGCACTCCGATCTTTTCAATCGCCCAGCCGCCGAACAGATAGCCGAAGGCATAGGCGAAGGAAAACGCCGCGGCGATGTAACCGTAATCGAGATCGCTCCAGCCGAGCCGTTCGCTCAGCGGTCCCTTCAGGATGCCGAGCGTCATCCGGTCGATGTAATTGACCGCGACCGAGAAAAACAGGAGTGAACAGATGACCCAGCGAAAGTTCCCTTTTGGCTTCATTTGATAACGACTTCTTCAGGTTTGATTCCGGCTCCAACGGCGGATTTCGTTTCAGCGGCGGTGAGATCGCAACCTTCCAGGATTACGTTTTCGGAATCTTTCCCGTCCAACTGCAGGAACACCTTTGTCCCTTCCGGCGCGACGGATTTGCGGATTGTGATATTGCTGGCGCTGGTGAGTTTGAACACCGGTCCGTTCTCCGGCGTCACCTGCACGTTGTCGAAGACGAGTCCTTTCGCGAACGAAGCGACGACACCTTTCTTCGACTGGATTTTCATGTTTTCAAAACGGATGTTCTCGATGGCCGAATCTTCCATTCCAGTAATGAGGATGGCGGTGGGTGCGCCCTCGGCGATGATGTCGCTGAATACCATGTTTCGGTAAACGGGCGGGTTGTTCTTGATCGTTTTGTTGCGGTCGGAGGTGTAGTCCATGTTCAGAATGACAACCTCCCGCTGCATGTTGCGGACCTTCAGGTTCCGGGCAAAAACATTCTCAACAACGCCGCCGCGATCGCCGCGGGACTTGATGCGAATGGCGCGATCGGTTCCGTCGAATTCGCAGTCATACATGAAAACGTTGCGGACGCTGCCGGACATTTCGCTGCCAATCACCAGTCCGCCATGGCCGCGTTTACTGAAGCAACGGCGCATCACCACGTTTTCCGTCGGACGATTCACGCGCCAGCCGTCCTCGTTGTAGCCGGATTTGAGAACCACGCAGTCGTCGCCGGTGCTGAACGTGCAGTCTTCAATCAACATGTCCACGCACGAATCGGGATCAATGCCGTCATTGTTCGGACCGTCGGTGATGACGCTCACCCGGCGGATCGTGGTGTTCAGGCAATAGATCGGATGAATCGTCCAATTCGGTCCGCTGCCGATCGTGAAATCCTCCAGAAGAACATTCGTGCAGCTGACGAAGCTGAGAAAGCTGGGCCGAATCGCCGCTTCGGGTGTTCCGAAAACGCGTTGTTCAACTGGAACCCCTTTCGCGCCCATCTCAAAGCCTGCGCGCGTTTCGCGGCTTTTCCAGCTCCACCAGACTTTGGCGTTGCCGTTCAATTTTCCGGGACCGGTCACGGCAATGTTCGTGCAGTCGCGGGCGTAGATCAGCGGCGAGTAATTGTAGAGTTCGATGCCGCCGACGCGCACGAGCACATTCGGCAGGTAATCTTCGATGCGATCGCTGAAAATGATTTCCGCGCCTTTGGAGAGATGCAGTTCAACGTTGCTCTTGAGGTGAATCGGTCCGGTCAGGAATCTGCCTTCCGGCACGACAACGCGTCCGCCGCCGCTTTTCGCGCAGGCTGCGATCGCCGCTGCAAAAGCGGTGGAACAGTTCGTCGATGCGCCTTCGATCGCGCCGAAGTCTGTGATCACAAACTGTCGGTCAGGAAAGCTCGGAGGATTGATGCGTGAGAGAATGCGCGTCAGCGTGTCCCAACCTGTGGCTGGCGGAACAGCGGTTGATGCGCACGAGGCGGTCGCAGCGCAGGCGACCGACAGTGCAGCTGCAAGGACGCGGAATGGAGACAGCATGGATTGAGCTTATCGGTGACCGATGCGGCGGCGATATTGGCAGTTCTGCAAAACGCATTGAAAAAACGGCGCGGCTGCGGAGCACACTTGAAACTTCAAGGCGTTTCATTTCATTCTCCGGCGATGCGAAAAAGCGCGCCACGTGTCCTTCTTGCGCTCGGCTGGTACGATTACCGTCTTCACCGCGGCATTGAGAAGTATGCGCAGGAACATGGCTGGCACCTTTGTTCGGATGTCACCAAGGAGAAGGTGATTCCGTGGGGTTGGGAAGGCGATGGCATTCTGGCCTGGCTCGGTGCCGGGGAGGATCTGGCCGAGTTCGTGATCAAGGAGAACAAGCCGACGGTGGACTTCAGTTATCGCCGTCCGCAGCTGAAATTTCCAAGGGTGCTCGTAGATCACGCCGCCGCGGCAAGACTTGCGGCCGAGCATTTCCTTTCGCTTGGTCACACTCATTTCCTCTTCTTCAGTGGCGCGGACAACTGGGCGTTTGAAGAAACCGGTCGTGGATTTGTCGAAACCGTTACCGCAGCAGGGCACGAATGCGAATGGCTTCGATGGCACAAATCGCCCGCCTACACCAACGCGCGGCTCCAGTGGAAGGCGAAGCGCAAATGGCTGCTCAATGAAATCAAAAAGGCTCCGAAGCCGCTGGCTGTGTTTGGCGCCACCGACGATCACGCCCTGGAAGTGCTCGAATGTTGCGAAGCCGCGGAGTTCAATGTTCCCGAGCAGGTGAGCATCATCGGGATGGATAACTCGCTGCTGGCAGTCGATGCCATGAAGACGCCGATTTCGAGCGTCGATCCCAACATGGAGATGGTTGGCTATCGCGGGGCGGAAATGCTCGACCGTCTGATGCACAACAAGCCGGTTTCGCTCGAGCCGCTGCGGATTCAACCGGCCGGACTGATCGCGCGGAAGAGCAGTGACCTGATCGCAGTGAATCATCCCGGAGTGGCGAAGGGACTGCGATTTTTGCAGGAACATTACCACGAAGCGATCGGCGTGGACGACCTTGCCAAAGCTGCTGCGATGTCGCGCCGTGCACTGCATCGTGCATTCCTGAATGCGATCGGCCGTCCGCCGGGCCATGAACTTCAGCGCGTTCGGATCGAACAGGCCAAGCGCCTGCTCGCGGAATCCAGGGAGAAAATGGAGGTGGTTGCGAATCTCTGTGGATATCAGAATGGCAACAGCTTCTGGAGCGCGTTCAAGCAATCGACCGGTGTTTCGCCCAAGCAATATCGCGAACAGTTTTTGAAGTGATCCTCTTGGCCGGCCCGCAATCCGACGCCTTCGCAAAGAGATAGGGTGGAAGCGACCGGGCGAATGGAAACAGGGAACGGAAACCGGTTTGATTCTTCCAAGCCGATTCTTCATTCTGCCCCCGCTGTGAATATTCCCGAACACCGGAAAGCCATCGACCATCTCGACGCCCAGATCGTCAAGCTCCTGAACGAGCGCACCCAGCACGTGCTCGCGATCGGCGAAATCAAAATTAAGGCGGGCGAGGAGATTTACGCCCCGCATCGCGAGAGAGCGGTGCTGCAGCGGGTCTGCAAGATGAATGAAGGCCCGATCACGAACGATTCGTTGCGCGCCATTTACCGCGAGATCATGTCGAGTGCGCTGTCGCTCGAGAAATCATTGAGCATCGCCTATCTCGGACCCGAAGCCACGTTCACACATCAGGCCGCCATCCGGCGCTTCGGTTCGAGCCTCAAGTATTCCCCGCAGAAAACGATCGCAGACGTGTTCTCCGAAGTGAGCAAGAATCGCGCGGATTACGGTGTCGTGCCGGTGGAGAATTCCACGGAAGGCGTCGTCACGCACACGCTCGACATGTTCGTGGACAGCGATCTCAAGATCGTCGCGCAGATCATTCTTCCGGTGCAGCAATGCCTCCTGAGCAACACGCCGCGATCGCAGATCAAAAAACTTTATTCGCATCCGCAATCGCTGGCGCAATGCCGCGGCTGGATTCAGAACAATCTGCCGCACGTGGAAATCATCGAAGCCTCCTCCAATGCGCGCGCCGGCGAACTGGCGGCGAAGGAGAAGGGCGCGGCCGCCATCGCAGGAGTTTTGGTTTCGGAGAAATACGGGCTCAGCATTCTGGAACAGGACATCCAGGATAACGCGGCGAATGCAACGCGATTTCTTGTCCTCGGACGCCAGTGCAGCCCGGCCACGGGCCACGATCGCACCAGCATCATGGTCAGCATCACGGACAAGGTTGGCGCGCTGCATCACGCGCTGGCGGCGTTCCGGAAGAACAGGATCAACCTGACCAAGATCGAATCGCGGCCGAGCAAGCGGAAGGCGTGGGAATACTTCTTCTTCATCGACTGCGACGGGCATCAGCAGGATCGCAAGGTGGCCAAAGCGCTGGAGATGCTTGGAGAAGAATGCAGCTTTGTGAAGGTGCTGGGATCGTATCCGAATTCGGATTGAATCCAATCATTGCGCAGGAGACCGTCAATGCCAGGTTCGAACCATGAAAACCGTTGACGAAATAAAGGCAGCGGCGGCGAAACTGAGTTCCGAGGAGCAACACGAATTGTTCCTGTGGTGGACTGAAACTCCCCGCAGATTGCATGGTGCCCGTGATCTTCCACCGCTTTTCTTCTGATCGGCATTTCATTTGAATTTGCCCATTCATCCCCGCATCTTCGCACCCATGAGCCATCTCGCTCACGCACGCAAAGTATTCGACATCGAGATCGCCGCGGTGAAAGCCGTCCGCGCGCAGCTCGATGCGTCCTTCGATAAGGCGGTCGAAATCATCGTCAATGCACTGGCCCGACGTGGAAAAATCGTCATCGTCGGCATCGGGAAATCCGGCAACGTCGGGCGCAAGATCGCCGCCACGCTCACCAGCACCGGTTCCACCAGCGTTGTGCTGAACAGCGTCGATGCCCTGCACGGCGACGTCGGTATTGTGAACGACGGCGACATCATCCTGGCCTTGAGTTATTCGGGCGAATCGGAGGAACTGCTCAACCTCATGCCCGCGCTCAAACGATTCTCCGTTCAGATCATTTCGATGACGGGCGTCATGAAGTCAGCGCTTGCACGGCACAGCGACATCGTCCTGAACGTGCGCGTTCCGAAAGAAGCGTGCCCCTTCAATCTCGCGCCCACCTCCAGCACAACGGCGATGCTGGTGATGGGCGACGCGCTCGCGATGGCGGTGTTGCAGGCCCGCGGGTTCAAACAAAGCGATTTCGCAAAGTATCATCCCAGCGGCGCAATCGGCCGCGCCATGTTGCTTAAAATCGGCGACATCATGCGATCGGGTGAACGAAACGCCGTCGCTCGCGAAGATCTTTCGGTGAAGGAATCGCTGCTCGTCATGACGAAAGCCAGGTCGGGCAGCCTCGCGGTGGTGGACAAACGCGGCAAGCTGGTCGGCGTGTTCACCGACGGCGATTTTCGCCGGAAAATGTCCGACGACGACGATCTCCTGTCGCGCCCGTTGAAGAGTGTGATGACGCCCAATCCGATCAGCATCCGCGACGATGCGCTGGCGGCTGAAGCGTTGAAGGTGTTCAACGAACGCAACATTGACGATCTGATCGTGGTGAATGCCAGACGCGAACCGGTCGGGCTGATCGACTCGCAGGATCTGCCGAAGTTGAAGATCGTTTGACGGGTTACAGAAGGGAATGAAGAACTGAGTTTTGCGTCCAGGATCGGCTATCTTCCGACCAATGCGCCATCAGGAGCGTTCTTTCGCCTTGTCTGGCAGGATTGAATCCGTGCTGTAGGAGTTTCTACAAAAGGGAACGAAGGGAACGAAGAGCCGAGATCAGCGCTTGGTTCTTTCAGGTTTCCGGTGGCGCGTTCTCGACAATCAACGTGTGACAACGGCCGCAGCGAAATGATTTTCGGATCTGACCGACTTCCAGAATGGGTATCCATCTTTCCTGGTTTTTCCTGAAACACAAATCGCCGAATCCGAGCCCGAACAGCAACCGGTCCCAAAAGGGCTTCTTCAGCACAATTGAGCCTTCATCCATTTCCGGTGTCTGACATTTTGGACATTGCATAACTCTGGATCGATCACTCCTCGCTCAATCTCAATTGTTCGACAGCCTGCTCCTCTTGGGTCCGGTTTTCAAATTCTTATATGCGGTCGTCCCTGGTCACGCGAGCCGGACACTCGTCCTCACTTCAACCTCCCCGACAGGTGATGTAACTCTTCGGGAAACCTCTGCAAAAGCCGCAAGTGCCGGCGCGATAGGTCAAGAAGACTTGCGAAGCAATGCTCCGCACGCCGCTGCGGATCAGCCGGAAATTTTGTTCTCGTCCAACGGCGTCACATCCACCGCCACACTCAGCTGATGTTTTCCGCCCCCGACGATCACTCCGCGAATCGGACTGACATCGTCGAAATCCCGTCCCCACGCGACGGTGATATGTCGTTCACCCGGGATCACATTGTTTGTCGGATCGAAATCCATCCATCCAATCGGCGGAATAAAAACCTGAACCCAGGCATGGGATGCATCGGAGCCGACGAGCTTCGCTTTGCCCGGCGGCGGGACGGTTTCGAGATAGCCGCTGACGTAACGGGCCGGGATGCCGAGCGATCTCAAACAGCCAATCTGCACATGCGCGAAATCCTGGCAAACGCCGCGGCGATTCTTCATCACCTGCTCCAGCGGTGTCGCGACGGTGGTTGCCTTCGGATCGAACTTGAAGTCGGTGAAAATTCGCCGCGTGAAATCAAGTGCAGCTTCGAGAATCGGGCGACCTTCAGTGAAACTGGGCCGCGCATAGTCAGCCAGTTCGTTGTGACATGCCACGAACCGTGAGGAAAAGGCGAACTCGGAAACTTCAACCGGCAGGGGAACTTTGTCCTCGCTGACGAAACCGGATTTAACCAGTTCCCACGGGATGGATTCGGCTTCGCCACTTCCCGGTCGATTGATGCGAACCTTGCTTCGTGCGGTCACAGTCAGAGTTTTGTGCGGCCGCGTGACGCTGAAGAAGGTGGTGCGGTTGCCGAAATAATCGTCGTGATGCGTGGTGATCGCGGCGTGCGGTTCGAAGTCGATCCGATGTTCGAGGCAATCCTGAAAGGGCAGTTTGCGCGGGCTCAATCGCGCCACGTGATGGGAGACCGGCACATCGACGCTGTATTCGTAAGTGGTGCGATGGATGATCTGGTAGAGCACGTGATCTCAGCTGACTTGCGTGGTGGCGTGAGTGAAATACTGCTGGCTGATCGCATCCGACAATCCGCGCAGTTCGGCAGCCATCCGCGACAACAGGACGGTCACATCGTCGTTGTGGCCGGCGAGCTGGTCTTCGGCGAGCTTCGGCCAGTCCGCGTCTTCGAGCAGTCCGCGCACGGCATCGATGTTCCGCGATTCCAATCCTCGTCCGGAATTCGTTTCGCGCGGCAGATGCGCGGAATGATCCGCGAGGGCGTTGAGCTGGAACGCGAGCGACCGCGGATTGCTGCTGTTGGCGAGCAAGAGGTCCATCGCAGGCGCCCACTGCGGCTGGGAAAAATAATGGCGGCGATAGGTCATCGAACTGTCTGCAATTTCAAGAATGGTTTCCAGCGGATGCAGTCCGCGCGCTTCCACCGCAAGGCCGCCCTGCACCAGCGTGGTGATGTTTGCGGCGCGTTCGACACGCCGGCCAATTTCGAGGAATCGCCAGCCATGGCCGCGTGTCATGTTTTCCATTTCCATTCCGGAAAACGCGGCAAGATCGACGACCAGCGTGTTCAGCAATGCGAGTGTTTCGGAAATTGGAAGCCGGCCCGGACGCGGACGGGCATCGACCTGAAGCTTGTTCAGAATGCGCCACGTGTCGGCGGAAAACCGGTCGCGCAATGCAAACGCAATGTTGTTCAACCGTCCGATCACTTCGCGAAGCGCGCCGAGTCGTTGCGTCTGGTAGATGAGCGCGCACGCTTCGCGTTCGACCGCGGCCAGCGTGTAGCGCTCGCGGAATCGGGCCGGGAACAGATCCAGATCGACCATCAGCTGAACGAGCGCCGCAACTTCCGGGGTTTCCTCCACACCGGATTCACCGGACAGTCGCACGAGCAAGCAGCGAAGAATCCGGACCGTATCCTCCAGCCGTTCGGCGTATCGTCCGAGCCAGAACAGGTTGTCGGCGACGCGGCTTGGAAGCTCTGTTGCTGAACGTTCAAGTCGAACGATATGTGTGTTCGGCAGCAACAGTGTGAGCTGGCTCACGGGGCCGTCGGAAATCACCCAGGTGTCCTTGCTGCCGCCGCCGCTTTGCATCGATACCACCAGCCGTTCCGGCGCGGTGGAGAAGCGCGCCAGTCCGCCGGGCATGACGACAAACCCATCCGGTGTGGCGCAAACATAAGCGCGCAGCACCATCGGACGCGGCTCCATTCGACCGCGTTCCAGCACGGGCGCCGTGCTGAGCGCCACTTGCTCCTGTGCGAGGAAATCGTGCGGTGCGGCTTCCATCGCCCGGAAAAGGCGTTCACGTTCCTTGGCGCTGAGCATCGCGCCGAACAGCGGTTCGCCATTGCCTCCAAAGGCGCGTTTCACGACCAGTTCGCTCAGATGTTCGCGAACGTATTCCCGTTCCTTGTCCTGACCGCACCACCATGTCGCGACGGAGGGAAGCTTGAGTTCTTCTCCCAGCAACCTGCGGCAAAGCCCTGGAAGAAACGCGGCCAGCGCGGGCGTTTCCACCGCGCCGCTGCCAAGCGCATTTGCAACCGCAACATTTCCGGCGCGCACGGCTTCAGTCAGCCCGGCAATGCCCAGGATCGAATCGGCGCGCAGTTCGAGTGGATCGCAAAAGGTGTCATCGGCGCGCCGCAGGATCACATCGACGGGCTGGAGTCCTTCCAGCGTCTTCAGAAAAACGCGCCGGTCGCGAACCGTCAGATCGGCGCCTTCCACCAATGGGAATCCGAGATACCGCGCGAGATAAACGTGTTCGAAATAGGTTTCATTGTAAGGCCCGGGCGTGAGCAGAACGACATTCGATTGATTCGCCCGCTTTGAAAACGACCGCAGCGTGTCGCGCATCACCTGGAAAAACGACGCGAGCCGCTCGACTTTGCATTCGCGGAATTCATCCGGCGAAACGCGCGACAGCACGATGCGATTCTCCAATGCATAACCTGCGCCCGACGGCGCCTGCGTGCGATCCGACAGCACCCACCATTGGCCATCCGGCGACCGCGCCAGATCGACGGCGTGAAGAAAGAGAAAGATGTTTCGAGGCGGCACGATTCCGTGACACGGTCGAAGAAACGCCGGGTTCGCGTAAAGCAATGCCGGCGGCAGCGCTCCTCCCTGGACCAATGTTTGCGGACCGTAGATGTCTGCGAGAATGGAATTCAGCAGATGCGATCTTTGAATCAGCCCGGCCTCGATCTCACGCCATTCGTCAGGCGGAATCACGAGCGGAATCAGATCGAGCGCCCACGGACGTCCAAGCCCCTGCGTGTCGCCGTAGACGTTGTAGGTGACGCCATTCTCGCGAAGGATTCGAGCGGCGGTGTCGCGCCGATTGATGCGATCCTGCGGTCCGAGCTGGTCGTACGACTGGATGAGCTTCCGCCAATGCGGACGCGGCTGTCCATCCGCCATCATCTCGTCATACACATCGCCTGAGGGGCGATAACTGCCGAGAAGCGACGTTGTCGTATGTTCCGTGTCAGCCATGGTCATGGGAAATCGGGCGATCGGGCTTGAAAGAACTTTGTCAGGAGATGCCGTGCGAAGCAATGGCATGGCAGCGGGGCGAGTCGATGAAATCGCAGAGTGTCCATTTGCGACGGTCAGTTCGCCGTGGCCGAGAATGATTGGTCACACGGATTCGAGGAGATGAATTGCATTGCAACACGTTCATGGGATCACATCGCTCTCAGGTCGAGGGTGAAAGGAAAGTCCGGGTTCAACACCGTTTCCGGCACATCGATCCGGCCGGGTGTATGAACGTTCCAGAAGAAGCGCGCGAGCCGGCGGCTTTCGGCTTCGTAACTGTTCACCGGGAACGTGTCGTAGTTGCGTCCGCCCGGATGTGCGACGTGATAAACGCAACCGCCGAGCGAACGCCGGTTCCAGGTGTCGATCAGATCGAATTGCAGCGGCGCGTGAACGCCGATGGTGGGTTGAAGGCATTGCGGCGGCTGCCACGCGCGGTAACGAACGCCCGCCACCGCTTCGCCGTTTGTGCCGGTGGGATGGAGTGGAACACGATGGCCGTTGCACGTGAGGGCGAATCGATCTCCGATCAGTCCACGCGCCTTCACCTGCAAACGTTCAAGCGAGCTGTCCACGTAACGCACCGTTCCACCGCCGCCCGGTTCCTCACCCAGCACATGCCACGGTTCCAGCGCCATTCGCAGTTCCAATTGAATGTCGCGCTGTTCGAAATCGCCGATGCGCGGGAAACGAAATTCAAAGTGCGGCGCGAACCATTCGAATTCGAACGGATAACCCGCCTCGCCCAGGTCGCGAATGACATCCCTGAAATCCGTTTCGCAAAAGTGCGGCAGCATCCATCTGTCGTGAATGTCCGTGCCCCAGCGCACCAGTTTTTTCGTGTACGGTTCCTTCCAGAATCTGGCGATCAGACCGCGCAGCAGGAGATGTTGCGCAAGGCTCATTTGCGAATGCGGCGGCATTTCAAAGGCGCGCATCTCCACAAGCCCGAGGCGCCCGCTGCTGCTCTCCGGCGCGAACAGCTTGTCGATGGAGAATTCCGAACGATGCGTGTTGCCGCTGGAATCGATCAGCAGATTGCGGAACAGACGATCCACCAGCCACGGCGGAATCCAATCGGAACGTTTTGCCCTATCCTCGTTTGAATCGCGCCAGAGATTTCGGTCCAGTTCCTTGAAAGCGAGTTCCAGTTCGTAAAGCGAATCGTTTCTCGCTTCATCGACTCGCGGCGCCTGGGAAGTTGGACCGATGAACAGGCCGCTGAACAGCCAGCTGAGCGAAGGATGATTCTGCCAATACGCCAGCAGCGACCGCAGCAGATCGGGACGCCGCAGGATCGGCGAGTCCTGGGGTGTGTCGCCGCCGATGATGATGTGATTGCCGCCACCGGTGCCGGTATGGCGTCCGTCCAGCATGAACTTTTCCGTGCCGAGCCGGGTCTGGCGCGCTTCCTCGTAGAGAACCGTCGTGCGTTCGACCAGTTCGTCCCACGACTTGCTGGGATGCAGATTCACTTCGATCACGCCGGGATCGGGAGTGACGGCAAGTTTGTTGAGGCGCGGATCGCGCGGCGGCGGTTCGCCTTCAATGATCACCGGCTCGCCCATTTCGGAAACTGCGGTTTCGATTCCTGCGATGAGATCGAGATAATCTTCCGTGGTGGCAACCGGCGGAATGAAGATGTGCAGGCGTCCGTTTCTCGGTTCCACACACAGCGCCGTTCGAATGATCCACGGCGCCGATTCGCCTTCCAGCGGGCGGCGTGAAGGATCGATGTTGCGAAGACGTTCGGGCGAGTCTTTCCCGGGGCCGAATGCTTCCAATGTTTGCGCTCGCTGGCCGGGACCATGTCCGGGCATCAATGGCGACGGAGCGCCCGCGAGGAAACGCTGACCGGACTTTTCCAACTTCGCTGTCGGGTAGGGAAACGATTTCGGCAGATCGGGAAGCGCCGGCGTGGCGGGATCCTGTTGCCAAACCCAGGGAAATTCCTTTTCAGCCACCCAGGGAATGGAGTCGAGCGGCAGACGCAGTCCCATCGGTGAATCGCCCGGAATCAGCCAGAGCGTTTCGTCATCGCGCAGAAACCACGCGCCGGACATCCATCCCGGTTCTCCTGCGCGCAGACAGCGCCGGATCGGCAGCGCGTAGCCAACCACAGAGCCGAGTCCCTGTTGAAACAGCCGCGCAATGCGATCGCGTTCCTGTTTGTCTTTCAGATTGGATTTCTCCGGCGTGACGTTGGAAGGCAGGCGTCGTTCCTTCCAGGTGTAATAGAAAACGTCTTCGTAGCCCGGGAGAATGTGGGTCGGGTTGGCGTCGATGGTATCAGCGATGCGCCTGAGCAGTTCCTTCGCTTCTCTCGGACCATGGCCGTAATTCTTCGATTCATCGGCAATGAGCGAGTCGTCCTTCCAGATCGGCACGCCGTCCTTGCGCCAGTAGGCGGCCAGTGCCCAGCGCGGAAGCGGTTCGCCCGGATACCATTTGCCCTGTCCGTAATGCAGCAGCGAGCCGGGCGCGAACCGGTTTCTCAACCGTTTGATCAATTCGCCGGAGAGAATCCGTTTCCGGTGGGACACCGCAGTGAAATTCCATTCCGGACCGTTGGGATCGTCGATGGACACGAACGTCGGTTCGCCGCCCATTGTGAGGCGCACGTCGTTCGCGTTCAGATCGGCGTCAATTTTGTGGCCGAGCGATTCAATTCGGTTCCACTGTTCCTCCGTGTAGGGTTTGGTGACACGCGGCGATTCGTGAATGCGCGTGATGTTCATCTCGAAGCTGAACTCGCACTTGCATTCGTCCACCGCGCCGGTGATTGGGGCGGCACTGCTCGGATCGGGCGCGCACGCCAGCGGAATATGACCTTCGCCGGCGAGAAGTCCGGAAGTGGGATCGAGTCCGATCCAGCCCGCCCCGGGCAGATAAACTTCGCACCACGCGTGCAGATCGGTGAAGTCCTTGTCCGTACCGCTCGGGCCGTCGAGCGACTTCACGTCGGGCTTGAGTTGAATCAGATAACCGCTGACGAATCGCGCCGCCAGACCGCAGTGACGCAGAAGCTGGCAGAGCAGCCAGGCCGAATCGCGGCAGGAACCGCTAAGCTGTGTGAGTGTTTCCTCCGGTGTTTGAACACCCGGCTCCATTCGGATCGTGTAACGAATTTCCCTCCAGAGACGTTGATTGAGCGTCACGAGGAAATCGATCGTTCGGATCTGGGATTGCGGATTGCGGATTGCGGATTGTTCGCCGAGGAGGTCGCGCTGAAGGGTGTTCAGGAATTTTTCGAACTGAGGAGTCAACTCGCAGCGGCGTTGAAACGGTTCGAGTTCGTGATCGAGCGCGGTGTCGTAGGTGAAGGGGAAATGTTCCGCACCGGGTTCGAGGAAGAAATCGAACGGATTGAACACCGCCATTTCGGCGACGAGATCGACTTCCACGAGCAGTTCCCGTGTCTGTTCGGGAAAGACGAGCCGGGCGAGGTAGTTGGATTGTGGGTCCTGCTGCCAGTTGATGAAGTGTTTGATCGGTTGAACGCGGAGCGAATAGCTGAGAATGCGCGTGCGCGAGTGTGGCGCAGGCCGCAGGCGGATCACCTGCGGCCCGAGATTCACCAGGCGATCGTATTTGTAGTGCGTTCTATGATGAAGGGCGATGTGAATGGACATCAGGTTTCCGGGTTTCGAGTTCCTTCGTGATCCGAATGAACTGGAATGCCGGGGTTCTGAGTCCTGCACTGGCATGAACCCGCGCGGCGGAAGCCGTTGGCCGGGTGATTCGCGGGTTCATGGCCTTCATTCGTCACAAATACTTCTCGATCGGCTCGACGCCGAGCGTGCCGCGGAGCGTCTCCGGATAACCGGCCGCCTGCACCTGGGCGAGCATCGCCCTGGCATGTTCGAGCCGGTTCGCAATGCCGAGCCGCGTTGCTTCTTCCGCATGACTGGTGCGCCGGGAGAAACGCTCAAGGTATTCCACATGACGTGTCCACAGTCGGACATCGACCGATTGCTTCGCCTTGAGGCGCGCCTGATACCAGTCGCTCGCCAGCAGATAGTCGCGGGTGAAAAGCTTGCGCACATCCGGATGATCGAGGCCTTTGCCTTCCCATTCGTCGTGCAACATGATCGTGAGCAGCGCCTGCAACGGCGGGCACGCCTGAGCGAAACTGCCGTCGTCGAAGTAGGCTTTCGCAACGCGTTTCTGCGTCGCGACGATGTTTTCCATGCCGTCCACGAACACGTCGATGCCCTGAAGTTCGGGCTTCAACATTTCCTCGGTGAAGACGGCGTGCGGGTGATTGAACACGCGGCCAAAAAAGGAGCGGACGAACTTCGCGTTGATGCGATAGCCGAGGCGGCTGGCGAGGATCTTCTTTCCGTTGTGTTCAAAATCCTGGCATTTCTCCAGAAACCCGCCTTCGATCAGGAACTTCGGATTGCGTTCCTCTGGACGCAGCCGGCACCAGACTTCCGGGACGAGCAGGCTGATGTCGTGATCCACACGGCATTTCGGACCGACATAACCGGCCGCGGTCACGAAACCGCCATGGCCGGTGAGCAGCCAGGAGACGAGCGCGTTGTTCAGGTCGATGATTGGCGGCAATGCGTTGAACGGACCTTTCGTCAACGCGCCTTCCGATCCGGCGCCGGTGGTCGAAGGCGACTTGCCGGTCATGCTGCAGATGAACTCCATGAAGAGTTCCGGCAGCTCGAAGTAATGAATCGGATTGTAGCACGCCAGCGGACGGATGCCGGGCTCGGGTGGATTGTTCCGGCGTCCGGGCAGCACGGCGGTGACGTGCGTGTGCAGCGGCTTGCTCGCGGGAATGCGGCGGCGCATGCGTCCCGAGACTTCCGCGAGATAACTGTCGAGCGGCTTCGTCAAATCAGGCCGGACCTGGAGATAACGCGGATTCTTGCTCGGTTTGCCATCGACGAGGCGCGGATTGGCCGTGCAGACGAAGTAACCGGTTTTTCCAGATTCAGCGACTTCGCGAATCAGCCGTTGCATCGGTTCGGTGAACTGATAGAAACCGACCGTGTCGTTGATCAGATCCTGGGCAACGTCGGTCGTGAGCGGTTCGTAGTTCGAAAAGAAGTTCGCCGGTTGCGAGAAGTCCAGTTCGGTCTGTTTGTCGTAACCGCGATGGATCGCGTCGTCGGGACGTTGGAACAAGCGCAGTTCGCAGTTCGTGACGAACTTGAGCGAACCGGCCGGATCCGTTTCAGGAACGTTTTCCAAAGCGCGGGTCGGGACGACGATCGATGCAGTGATGTCGTCTTCCGCCTGAATTTTAAGCGATGGATGAAAATCCTTTCGCAGGCCGAACGTGCGCCAGGAGCCGTCCGAATCGAACCCGACGCGCAGGTGCGTGGTGACCAGTTTGCGGTTGTCGCATTTGAGTTCGTTGGCAGGCGTGCCGTTGATGATGTCCACGCTGAAGTGTTCGCGCCAGTTGTTGCCCCATTCCGGTTTGTAATAGCGCTTCACCACGAACACGAGCTCCTTGAGATACTGCGGAATTTTCTCGAGCCAGTCGTTGTATTCCGGCTTGTAGCTCTGATCGTCAGGCGTGAGCAGCTTGATCACCGAGCCGAGCGAACGTTCGATGCTGAGGATTGGCCGTTTGTCCACGCGGGTGCTGTCCTTGAAACGTCCGCTGTAGTCGCGATTGATGAGTTCCTGGACCTTGTCGAAATCATTCTTGAAGTCGGCGACGAAGACAGGTCCGGTCAGGATGGCGTCGGTGATTGCCTTTGAGATTTCCGATTTGCCGCCGCCGGAAACGGTGCATGGCTTGTGGCAGAGCACGCCTTCACCCACGACTCCCACCAGCCGCCAGGCGCGGTTTTCTCCCGGCCGTTCCATGCGGACCTTGTAGCCGGAAGGCCGGACGTAGATTTTTTTGGGCGAGAGCGGAATCGACCGCTCGGTTTTCGCCTTCTGCCAGAGAACCTTCTGCTGGTGAAGATCGAATCGCGCATCCTCGGGAACGTAGATGACTTCCGGATATTTTTTGTCGATCGCGTAACCCTCGGGCTTGAGATCGATGTGATCCTTGTAGAGCGAGCTGAATTCCTTGAAGGAATGACCCTTCTGCTTCACGTGAAGGTCGCCGGCGAACTCCTCGCCGAGATCGTAGCTCTGGAACACGAGCGCGCCGCCGGCGTGTTCCTCCTCGCACAGACCGAAAAGGTTGGCCGAGTAGCTGATCTGCGTCTTCACCTCTTTCTTGCAGTAGCCGAAATAGTTGTCGGCAATGAGGGTCACGATCACGCCCGACTGGTCGCGGCAGGTGAGCTTGAAGGCGGTGCCGTTGTTGTAGAGTTCGTTCTCGTCCTTCCAGCACATGCCGTCGCGGCGCTGACGTTCGGTGGCGTGATCCCAGTGCGGCAGGCCCGCGGCTTTCTTGGTCACCTTGATCAGGTGCGGCGCGAGAATGACGCAGCCGGTGTGGCCGGTCCAATGTTCGGGATCGAGACCGGCGTCGTTTTGTGGCAGATCAGGATCGCCACCGTTGCCGAAGATGCTTTCGACGAAATCGAGATTGCTGACCAGGTTGCCCGGCGCGAAGAAGCGGATTTCCATCGTCTTCTGCGGTGTGAAGCCTGGCACCTCGGGGCAAACGATCGGACGCAGCAAAAGCGAAACGAAACATTCGGCCGGTCTGGGCTGATTCGCTGTGAACGGCAGCTGCATGATTTCGCCCGGCGGATTCAATGCAAACTGCAGCATTTTCCCAAAGACCGCTTTCGGCACCGCGAGCTTGTCATCGGGAATCGGCAGGCCGCCTTCGGCCACGTGGAAGATGCCCTGTGTGGTGCGACGGTCGGCTTTGGGGTTGTGCAGAACGCCCTGCTTCACGCGGTACGAGCTGAGAATGCTCGAGACGAATTCATCCCCTTCCGCTGGCAGCGACAGCACGCGCGCCATTCCCGGGCGATCCAGCACCAGCGTGCGCAGCGGCAGTTTCGCCACGGGGACTTCCTGGAGGTAATCGTAGAGGAAGGTCTGGATGCGTTGATCGGCCGGGCAAAGATGGTTCGCGAGAAGCCGTTCTTTCTCCCGGTATTGAGCGATCAGGGAAGAAATGATGTCGTTGAGGCCTTCGTTCCGGTTGGCCGAAACGGGTGTGAAACCGAGCAATGACAGCTTGAGATTGATGTAATCAATCAGACGGCTGACATCTGTTCCGCTTGTGAATGTATTCGCAAGAGTCATTGCCAAGCAACGTGTCCCATTGAGTCCGCTTTTTTCAAGCTCCATCAGCCGCGCCTGAACAAATATTGCCCAAGCGAAAGCAGGCGATTGCCAAAATCGGGTTGGCGCCATGAGCTCAAGCTGGTTAAACGAGGTGACAAAAGCTCTGCATGCAGGGTGGGCATCATTGGGACTGGGCCATCTGGCGTGTGGCCTTTCGTTGCGGCTCCGGCGTTTTAAGCGCAAAGAACATTTCGTGAATGCCGGCGCCGATCTGGTTCACTTTCGTCTGCAATTCATCGAGATACTGGTGCAATCCGTAGGCGATGATTTCGTCAACGCCCGCGAATGTCAGATCGGAACAGAGGTGGCCGGTCAGTTTTTCGGCAGGGGAACGGAACGTGCCAGGCGGTGTTCCGGAAATGCAATGGAGCGAATCGCGCGCAGCCAGCAGACAGAAGTGAATGGCGCGCGGAAACTCCCGGTCGAGCATCAGAAATTCCACCACGCCCTTTGGCGTGATGCGCCCGTGCCGCTTGCGATACATCTCGAAGGCCGATGCCGACCGCAGCACGGCCGCCCATTGAATGTCATCGATCGGCGTTCCCACATCCTCAACCGAACGGAGCAGGATGTAATATTTCACGTCCAGGATGCGTGAGGTTTTGTCCGCGCGCTCCAGCATCCGGCCCATCCTGCAGAAATGCCACGCTTCGTTGTGCGTCATGGTGGCGTCCGTGATCCCATTGAAGAGGTGGCTGGCCATCTTTACTTCATTCAGTAGAACCTGCGGTGATTCCAGCGTGCGCGGATCGTGCGCCGCGGTGTTGATCATGAGGTAGAACGTGTTCAGCTGGAGCCACATTTCCGACGAAATGATCTCGCGGACAGTGCGGGCGTTTTCGCGCGCGGCGCGAACGCAGGAAAGGATGGAATTGGGATTCTGCGGATCGGCGATCAGGAACTTGAGGACATTCTCCTGAGTGGCGGCGCCGTAGCGTTTCGCGAAATCTCCGTGATCACCGCTGGTGCTCACGAGTGGTTCCCACTGCTGTTCTTCAATGAACGGGGAATCGAGCGTGAGCTGGTAGTTCACTTCGATGAACCGCGCCACATTTTCGGCGCGCTCGACATAACGGCTCATCCAATAAACGGAATCGGCAACACGACTGAGCATAGAAGATTGTCAGGCTGCGGCGAACGCCTGGGTTGTTGTCTCCACCTGATCCCGTTCCATCTCATGCGAATCAGCGAGGACCCAGGTATCCTTGCTGCCGCCGCCCTGAGATGAATTCACCACGAGAGAACCCTTTTTCAACGCCACACGCGTGAGGCCGCCCGGGAGAACGAAGGTGTCCTTGCCGCAAAGAATATAAGGCCGCAGATCGACATGCCGGCCTTCGCAGCGATCGCCGATTATGGTCGGCACGCGCGAAAGGGACAGTGTCGGCTGTGCGATGTAATTGCGCGGATTGGCCTTCACCTTCTCAGCGAAGTCTTCGCATTGCGCCTTGCTGGCGTGCGGGCCGACGAGCATTCCGTAACCGCCGGATTCATTCGCCGCCTTCACGACAAGTTTCCCGATGTTTTCGAGAACGTATTTCAAATCCTTTTCTTCCGCGCAGATGTAGGTGGGAACGTTTGGAATGATGATTTCCTCGCCGAGATAATATTTCACGATGCGCGGCACATATGCGTAAACCACCTTGTCGTCCGCCACTCCGGTGCCCGGGGCATTGGCAAGGGCGACGTTTCCTGCCTTGTAGGCTTCCATCAGACCCGGCACGCCCAGGAGCGAATCCGGACGGAAACATTGCGGATCGAGAAAATCATCGTCGAGCCGGCGGTAGATCACATCCACTTTCTCAAAGCCCTTCGTCGTTCGCATCAGCACATAACCGTCGTCCACCACGAGATCGCGTCCTTCCACCAGTTCCACGCCCATCTGCTGCGCGAGGAAGGAATGTTCGAAATAGGCGGAGTTGTAGATGCCCGGTGTGAGCAGCACGACGCGCGGGCTCGTGACATGATCCGGCGCGAGGTATTCGAGCATGTCGCGCAGTTTCAAAGGATAATTCGCCACCGGACGGATGCGTGTGTTGGCAAACACGGATGGAAACAGACTCTTCATCACCTGCCGGTTTTCCAGCACGTAGGAAACGCCGGACGGACATCGCAGGTTGTCCTCAAGCACATAAATCTGTCCGTCGCTGTGCCGGACGAGGTCGGTGCCGGTCACATGACACCAGATGCCGCGCGGGGGATTCCATCCAATGCATTGTTCTCGATATGACTTTGCCGAGAACAGAATCTCCTTCGGAATGACGCCGTCCTTGATGATTTTCTGGTCGTGATAAATGTCGTCGATGAACAGGTTGAGCGCGTTGATCCGTTGTTTCAGGCCTTTTTCGATGCGGCTCCATTCCGTGGCGGAAACGATCCGGGGGAGGATGTCGAACGGGAAGATTTTTTCCACGCCGGCCTGTTCGCCATAGACGTTGAACGTGATCCCCATCTGAAGCAGCGATTGTTCGGCGGCTTTCTGACAGCTCAGGATGCGTTCGTCCGGAAGGTTTTGGAGCGCGTCCAGCAGGCGTTTGGCGCAGGAACGCGGCCTGGCATGTGACGCGAACATTTCGTCGTAGAAATCTCCGACCTCGTAGTTGTCAAAGCGCATAGGTTGTTTCGGCGCCGTTGGGTGCGGCGCCAACTCTTAGCAGAGTCGAAGCCAGCTCGCGTGAGCGGCATCGATGAAAACGTTGAACAACGTTTGTTGCGGAAAAATGGGGTTTTTTTTCGCAATTCGAGGTGTTTTTCGGAAATGTCCGGGGAAAATCAGGTGTCAGCGCGCTGGCGTTATTTGGTCGCGCTGTGAAAAACCAGCCGCGGGTCAGGCTCGGAGCGGGTTTTGGTCGGACGGTTTGAAAACCGGATTCTCACAGAAGTTAACGAAGGGAACAAAGAATGGGTCGTTGGACAGGTCGAATTCGTGAATGGCGACAAGGTCTTCTTCGTTCCCTTCGTTTTCTTTTGTGAGAAATAACCTCGTTGATCCGCATTCAGCCAACCGGCGCTTTACATCAGCAGGACCGAAACTAGAATCACAGACATGTCTTCAGATTTTGATCCAGCGGACTTCGTGGATAACGATTTCCAGGCGCGGAAAGCAGCCGGGAGCGTATCCAGCGGCGCAGCTTCAGGCGCGCGCGCGCCGAGCCGGGAAGAGGTCGATTCGAAGGTTCTCGAAGCGCAACAGCGTCTGGCGGAATTGAAGCGCGCACAGGAGGAACTGGAACGCGAACGCGCCCAGCTCGAGGAAACCCGCCGGCGCCGCATTGAATTCCAGACCGGCCGTCAGGAGATGCTGGAAAATCTCACCCGCGGCATCGGTTTGCTGGAGGAAGCGGAACTCAAGGCGAGGCAGGAAGCCGAACAGATGGCGCGCACGCTGGCTGATTTCCAGGATTCCCTCGCCAAGGTGGCGGCGACGAACGAGGAAAGCTGGACCAAGGACAATTACACCGTCGAACTCACCCGTGCGCTGACAGCCATCGAAAACGCCCGCATGGAATGGAACAGCGCGCGACTGAAGTTTCCAGTGTTGTCCGTTCAGGCGCCTTCAGGAAAAGCTCCGGCCGCAACGCCAGCCGGTCCGAAAGCGACTTTTGCCGGAGGGCAAAGCTTTCTGGAGCTTTGCAAGATGGGGCTCGCATTCACCTGGCCGATCGGACTGATTTTGCTGATCGGTTTCGGTCTTTTGATTTTCTTCCTTTCACCCGGCAAATGAGGAGCGTGCGGCATGGGGCTCTTCAAAAAGAAACCTGATCCCATCAGCGATCGCGCCAAGGCGTTGAGCGACGAGATCGCCGCGCTGGAGGCCAAGATCAAGCAGCTCGATTCGCAGCTGCAAAATCCTGCCCGCAAAGTTTCCGGACTGCGATCCACCGCGCTTCCCGACGGACGCACCATCAGCCACAACGAACCCACGACCTCGGCTCCCAAGGCGGCGGAACCGATCTTCGAACAGATCGACCGCAATGCGTTGACGGCAAAGGGCGAACTGGAGAGCACCCCGGAACATTACAACGAACTGGGTGTCCGGAAATATGATCTTCCGGCGCTGTTGAAGCGGATCCGCAATCAGTTCAGCGGACCCTCGGCGACGAATCCGAAGCTGGTGAACTATCTCGCAGCCGGAGGCATTCAGGGATTGCGTCCGATGCGTTACGAAAAGCGAGTTGCGCGAAACCGGTTGATTGCTCTCGTCATCTTTCTTTTCGTGATGCTGCTGGGAATCATCGTGGTTTTCTTCCGGCCCGGTTAAGGTCCAAACTCCAATCTTCAAGTTCCAAGTTCCAAAGAAGCCTCAAGCATCAACGTTCCAGTGGCCGTTTGGATTTTGAGTTTTGAGATTTCTTTGGAGCTTGAAGTTTGAACTTTGAGACTTCCTTAAAGCTTGGAACTTGGATTTTCACCATGCGATCTTTTCCGCATGAACAACTGGGCTCTCATCACCGGCGCGTCATCGGGTATTGGACTTGAACTTGCCCGGTTGTTTGCCGCGGATCGATTCAACCTGATTCTCGTTGCACGCAATCAGCAACGGCTTGGTCAGCTCAGCGCCGAACTCATCGCCGCGCACGGGGTTCAATGTCGCGTTCTCACAGCGGACCTTTCCCAACCAGGTGCAGCACATCAGATTTTCGATTCGGTTAAGGAGCTTCCCGTCTCCGTGCTCGTGAACAACGCCGGGCTCGGTTACTACGGCGATTTCGCGGACCAGCCGCTCGCCCGGCATTCCGAGGTGATGCAGGTGAACATGACGGCGCTGGTGGAGTTGACGCACCTGTTCTTGCAACCGATGCGATCCCGCCGCAGCGGAAAAATCCTGAACGTTGCCTCAACCGCCGCCTTTCAACCCGGCCCGTGCATCAATGTCTATTACGCCAGCAAAGCGTTCGTGCATTCCTTCTCGTACGCATTGGCGCAGGAGCTGGAAGATTCAGGCATCGTGGTGACGGCGTTGTGTCCGGGAACCACGCACACGGAATTTTTCTCGCGCGGTAATTTTGGATCGAAACGCGCGCCGTTCACGATGGATGCGAAAACCGTTGCGATGGCGGGCTATCGCGGATTGATGAAAGGCAAACGCGTCGTCATTCCCGGCTGGCAGAACAGGATTTCGTCCATGCTGGCGAAACGGTTGCCGCTGACGATCACTTCGGCAATCGTCCGCCGCATTCATCGGAAGGAAACTTGATTCTCAACGCGGAGACGCAAAGGTCGTAGAGGTCAACAGTGACAAAGAATCAAAGTAGAATGCTCTACGTCCTTTGCGTCTTTGCGTCTCTGCGTTAAATGCAAAGTCGGAAAAAAGTCATGAAGCAAAGCTTGCCCGTGCCGCGGTGACCGGCTATTCCAACGCGCATGGATTCCAGGGAAGCGATGGTGGCGCTTAACATGATCGAACACGTGGGGCCGGTGCGCGTTCGACAACTGCTCAATCATTTCGGAGATCCGGTCAGCATCCTCAAAGCCTCAAAACAACAGCTCCTGCACGTTCACGGCATTGGTGAGGAAACCGCCGACGCAATCTGCGGCTGGGAGAAAACAGTGGACCTCGCCGGCGAATTGAAACGCATCAACGACTTCGGCTGCCACGTGCTGGTTCAGGAGGACGCCGATTATCCCGAACTGCTGCGGCAGATTTACGATCCGCCGATCGTGCTTTACGTGAAGGGTTCGCTTACGTCGAAGGACAAGAACGGTGTCGCCATGGTCGGCTCGCGAATGACCACGCATTACGGAATCGAAGTCGCCCGCAAGCTGGCGTATCAACTCGCGTACATCGGCGTGACTGTTGTGAGTGGCGGCGCGCGAGGTATAGATACCGCGGCGCATCAGGGCGCATTGTCCGCGAAAGGGCGCACCATCGCCGTTCTCGGCACCGGCATCAACATCGTCTTCCCGCCCGAAAACAGAGAGTTGTTTGAACGCATCGCTGCAAACGGCGCGGTGATGAGCCAGTATCCGTTCAATCGCAAGGCGGATAAACAATCCTTCGCGATTCGAAATCGCATCGTTGCGGGAATGACGCTCGGAACCGTTGTCGTGGAAGCGAATCTCTCCAGCGGCGCGTTGATCACGGCCAACTTCGCCACCGAATACGGACGCCAGATATTCGCCGTGCCCGGCCGCATCGATTCGCCGCGAAGCAAAGGCTGTCATGAGCTGATCAAGAAAGGCGCGAAACTCTGTGAGGGAGCTGAGGACATTCTGAGCGAGTTCGAATATTTGTTTCCGCAAACCAACCGTCTTCCTGCTCCCAACGAAACCGGTGTCCTGCCCGCGATCGAACTTTCTGAAACTGAGCAGAAGGTTTTTGGCGCCCTCGATGGCGAACGATCCGCAATCGACGAAATCATTCGCAAATCCGGTTTGCCCAGTTCGACCGTATCTGTGGCGCTTCTGAGCCTTGAGATGAAGCGTCTGGTGAAGCAGCTGCCTGGAAAGCTGTTTCTGCGGAACAATTGATCCGGCAGCTTTGCCGCGCGGGATTTGACCGAAATCAATTCCTTGCAAAACTCGGCTTGGCGAATTCGTCGGCCGGAGCTAGGTTGCCCGCGCTGTGGTTAAACGTTCCACACTGACCGGTATTGTTCTGGGTGCGACGATGGGGCTGGCCCTGGGCGTCGGAGCTTACACATTCATTTACGCAAAGGGCTCCTCCTACCTCACGAACGATCCCAAAGCCTGCACCAATTGCCACATCATGCAGGATCAATACGATGCCTGGCTGAAGGGAAGTCATCGCAAAGTGGCGACATGTAACGACTGCCACACTCCCGCGAACATGATCGGCAAGTATTACACGAAGGCGCAGAATGGTTTCTGGCATTCGTTCTATTTCACCACCGGAAATTATCCCGATCCGATTCAGATCACGGAACGCAACCGCGAAGTCACCGAAGGCGCGTGCAGGAAATGTCACGCGGACATTGTCCAGACGATCGAAGGCCACGGAAACATTTCGAAGGACGACCGGACCTCATGCATTCGCTGCCACGCGAACGTGGGGCATCAGCACTGATCAACTCCTATGAAGACGAACAACCCTGTATCCGCAAAGAACAGGTCCCATGGCGGACAAATCCTGAAGTTCGCCGTCGCAACCACCGTTGCCGCGCTCATCGCCATCGGCGGTCTCGCGCTGCTGGTGAACATCATGGAACACAAACAGGAGGCGAAGAATCCGTTCTTCCGCGTCGTCGAGCTGAACGACACGATCGACGACGCCGAAACGTGGGGTAAAAATTTTCCGTTCCAGTACGATCAATACAAACGGACGGTCGATCAGGTCCGCACGCGTTATGGCGGCAGTGAAGCCCTGCCGCGCACGCCCACAGATGTCGATCCCAGATCGGTCGTTGCCCAATCCAAACTGGAGGAGGATCCGCGCCTGAAAAAAATGTGGAGCGGTTACGCGTTCGCCATCGATTTCCGCGAGGAGCGCGGCCATGCGTACATGCTCGATGACCAGACCTTCAGCGGCCGCCAGCAACGTCCCCAGCCGGGCACATGCCTGAATTGTCATGCCTCCACTTACACGGCATTCAAAAAAGCTGGTGACGGCGACCTGGTGAAAGGTTTTGAAAAGTTCAACCAGATGTCCTTCGCTGATGCCCGCCAGATGGTGGAACATCCGGTCTCCTGCATCGACTGCCATAACCCGACCAACATGCAATTGCGCGTGACGCGGCCTGCCTTCATGGAGGGAATCGCCGCGCTAAAGGCGAGTCAGGGGATCAAGGATTATGACGTGAATCGCGACGCCACCCGGCAGGAAATGCGAAGTTTCGTCTGCGGACAGTGCCACGTCGAATATCATTTCAAGGGACCTGAGAAACGCCTCGTTTATCCGTGGTCGAAAGGTTTGAAAGTCGAGGATGCCCTCGCGTATTACGACGAAACCGGTTTCAAGGATTGGGTGCATGCCGACACCGATGCACCCGTGCTCAAGGCGCAACATCCCGAGTTTGAGATGTTCAACCAGGGCATTCATGCCCGGTCCGGCGTTGCCTGCGCCGATTGCCACATGCCTTACACACGCATCGGCGCGCAGAAGGTGAGCGATCATCACGTGCGCAGTCCGCTGCTGAACATCAACAAGGCGTGTCAGACGTGCCATCGCTGGCCCGAATCGGAATTGAAAGCCCGCGTCGAAACGATTCAGGCCCGGACGTTCAGTCTCCGGAATCTCGCCATGGATGCGCTGATGGATTTAATCGATGACATCAAGGCCGCGAAGGAATCCGGCGTTTCGCCGGATGCTCTTGCAAAGGCCCAGGATTTCCAGCGCAAGGCACAGTTCTACCTGGACTACGTGGAGGCTGAGAATTCGACCGGTTTCCATGCGCCGCAGGAGGCCGCCCGCATCCTGGGTGAATCGATCGACTTCTCGCGCAAAGGACAGAATGCATTGCGGCAACCCAGGCCCATTGCAACGAAGTAGCTTTCGCCCAGTCAGCGACCCTCCCTCGACAAACTCCACCCGGTTGAGTCGCCAGCCTTCCAAAAAGGCGCGGCCACTTGCCACTTGAAAGCATTGGAAGCCGTTCCTATTGTCGCCTCATGAAACGAGTCCTTACTTTCCTGGCTGTCGCGCTGTTGGCCATTCCTGCGATCGTGCGCGCGCAGGACGCGGCCACAGAAGAGCGGTTGAACAAACTTGCCGCACAGATCGACGTCCTGATCGAAGCCAAGGACGCCCAGAATCGAAAGATCGAGGAACTCGCCCGCGCCATCGACGCCCTGCAACAAAAGATCAACCGACCCAACGCGAACTACGCTTCGCAGGAGGAACTCAAGCTCCTCGCCGACAAACTCACCGAAGTGGATCGCAAGCGAAAGGAAGACGACGAGAAGATTCTGGAACTCGTCCGCGACCGGTTGAAATCCATCGTGAGTTCCACCTCCAGCGGTTCCCGTTCGACATCCTCCTCCGCCAACACACAGCAGGTTTCGGACAAAGGCTATGAATACGAAATCCAGCCCGGCGACACGCTCTCCGTGATCATCGCCGCCTATCGGGAAAAAGGAGTCAAGGTCACCCTGGATCAGATCAAGAAGGCGAATCCCGGCCTCAACGAGAACCGGCTCAAGATCGGTCAGAAGATTTTCATCCCGGCAGAATAATTTCTGCAAAAGTGGGAGATAAAGCGGAGGCAAAGGAACATGCGGCGTTGGAAAAATGGCGCGTCCGACAGGACTTGAACCTGTAACCTTCTGATCCGAAGTTAATTCAGACGGTATTGCAGCAGGTTTTACTCAGGTTGCAGGATCAAGCGAAAATCCCCTGATTCTTGAGGGAAATCCACTTTCTTCCGCTGCATCAAAGAGTTGCCAGAAATCACCTCACCAGCACAACCAGCAGCACAAAACGCCGGCAGGAGAAGCCTGATTGGCGACGTCAGAATTCGTTGAGCCTTGCTGAATCGCGGGATTAGACTTGCTCGGCTTACCCTCTCATTTACCATCCCGCCGGAGTCTGGCATGGCAAATACTCTCCTGTCTGGCATGGCAAATACTCTCCTTTTTCATTGCAGCGCGTTCCGCCGTTCCGGCTTTTTCTCCTAGATGCACTGGATTGCTCCCTCAGCCAAAGATGTCCTCACTGAGACGCTGGAAAAGCGTCTGTGGGCTTCCGCCGATCAGTTCCGCGCCAACTCCGGCTTCAAGGCCCAAGAATATTCCGGCCCAATCCTCGGCATCATTTTCCTCCGCTTCGCGGAAGTTCGCTTCACGCAACAGCGCGCGAAGCTGGAAAGGGCCAGCGCATCGTCCCGCCGTGGCAGTTGTGTCGATGAACCCGCTGCGTATCACGCCGAGGGGATTCTCTACCTCGCGTCCGACGCGCGGTTCGACTTCCTGTTGAATCTTCCAGAAGCAAAGGACATCGGCCTGTGCCGCGCCGCCACGCTCAAGGAAATCGAAGCGCAGGGCTGGTCGCTCAATCCCGGCCGCTACGTGGGTGTCGCGCGGGGTGAAGCCGTGAGCGACGAAGACTTCAAGGAACAACTCGAAACGCTGAACGAGGAACTCGAAACTCTCAACGCCGCCGCGCGCGAACTGGAAACAACGATTGCCAGCAACGTCACCGAATCCTCGAATCATGAACACCGAAGCGATCCATACTCTGACTTCAACATTCGAAGCCAGCGCCCAGCAGACCGAAACAGGCGTCGAATACTGGCTGGCCCGCGATCTCCAGCACCTGCTTGGCTATGACGAATGGCGCAATTTCACAGCAGTCATCTCCAAGGCGAAAACGGCCTGCGAGGTGTCCGGCCACCGCGTCGCCGACCATTTTGTTGACGTCAACAAAATGGTCGAACTCGGCTCGGGCAGCCAGCGCCAGATTGACGACATCATGCTGACGCGCTACGCCTGCTATCTCATTGCCCAGAATGGCGATCCACGAAAGCAGGAGATTGCCTTTGCCCAGACCTACTTCGCGGTCCAGACCCGGCGGGCCGAGATCATCGAGCAGCGGATGCTTGAAGCCGAGCGCGTTCTCGCCCGGCGCAAGTTGAGCGCCACCGAGAAGGAGCTTTCCGCCGTCATCTACGAACAGACCGGCGGCAATGAGGACTTCGCCCTCATCCGCAGCAAGGGCGACCAGGCCCTGTTCGGCAAAAGCACGCAGGCCATGAAAGCCCAGTGGAAAGTGCCGGACAATCGGCCGCTGGCCGACTTCGCGCCGACCATCGTTCTGAAGGCCAAAGATTTCGCCACCGAGATCACGATTTTCAATGCCCGTGAACATGGAATGCAGACTGAATCCGCCATCTCGCGTGAGCACATCACCAACAATCAGGCCGTGCGAAAAACCCTGCTCGAACGCGGCATTCGTCCCGAATCGCTGCCGCCCGCCGAGGACGTGAAGAAGGTTGAGCGTCGCCTCGCATCTGAGGAAAAGAAATCCCTCAAAAATCCGGACTGCTTGGGCGAAGACCCGAAATTATGAATGCCATGCAATTGGACGCCCAGGCGCATGACCTCGAACAAACCATTGTCCGCAACGTGAGCGAGATGTTGGAGGCGTGACGATGGCGAACGAATGGCGAACCGGGAAGCTGGGTGAGTTGGTTGCTTTCAAAACAGGCAAACTCGACTCAAACGCTGCCGTTCCCGATGGCGACTATCTGTTCTTTACCTGCTCGCAGGAAACGCTCCGGACAAATACTTTCAGCTTTGACACCGAGTGCGTGTTGCTGGCGGGCAACAACGCCAATGGCATTTATCCGTTGAAGTATTTTCACGGGAAATTCGATGCATATCAGCGCACGTATGTCGTCACCACCCGTGACACCGAACGGCTGACAACCAGATTTCTTTACTACGCACTCCGGCCAAAACTTTCCGAGTTCCGCAGCATCTCGACCGGAGCAGCCACGAAGTTTCTGACGTTGGCGATTCTCAACGAAACGGAAATTCAAGTCCCCGCGCTGCCGGTGCAACGGCGGATTGCGGGCATCCTGTCGGCCTACGACAAGCTGATGGAGAACAGTCAGCAGCGCATCCGGATTTTGGAGGCGATGGCCCGCGCCCTCTACCGCGAGTGGTTCGTCCACTTCCGCTTCCCCGGCCACGAAAAAATCCCGCGCGTTTCCTCCCCCCTCGGCGACATCCCAAAGGGCTGGGAGGTGAAGAAGCTCGGCGAAATCGCGGAGGACATGCGCCGCAACGTGCCGAAAGGCCAACTCGCAGAGCCGAAGCCATACGTCGGTCTCGAACATATTCCGCGTCGCTCGCTCGCGCTCGACGCTTGGGAAAGGTGCGCTACACGCAGAGACTGTTCCTTCTGGCGGGAACATCGGCTGAAATGGGGAAGACATTGACCGCGAAAATACGCTGTGCAGGAGACCACGACTTCTTCCCCTTCTTCCTGCCTGCTGTAAAGCAGAGCTCGAAAATTGAAGTCCTCAAGTGTGCCGACGCGATTCGTCCTTTTTTCAAGAGCTTGGCGCAGGGTTACAAAGTGAATCTGCCGAAAAGTTACAAAGTTGAATTATTGGCCGACCAAACGGCCGACCAAGTCCGTGTCATGTTGTGGCGCGTCGATAGCAGCCAGAAAAGGAAAGACTTCGACGCGTTGGCTAAATGGCAAGACGTTCAAGTTCCCGAGTCCGACGAAGAAGATTAAGCCATGCCCCACGCCTACACCGAAGACCAGCTTGTCGAGCAGCCCGCCATCGGGTTGTTCGCGGAGCTTGGTTGGCAAACGGTGTCGGCAATGGAGGAGGTTTTCGGCGCACCCTCACCCGGCCTGTCGGCCACCCTCTCCCATCCGATGGGCGAGGGCGCTTCATTGGGACGCGAAACGCCCGGCGAGGTGGTGCTCGTCCCCAGATTGGACGCGGCGTTGGAGAAGTTGAATCCGACGTTGCCGCCCGAAGCCATCGCCGCCGCCATTAATGAATTAACCCGCGACGCGTTCGGCCATGTTGCTAGAACAGGCGAACCGCGAGGTCTATCGGTTGTTGAAAGAGGGCATCCCGGTTTCGGTCGCTGATACAGATATTTCGACACCTCACCCCGACCCTCTCCCCGGTCGAGGCGGAGAGGGTGGTGCGAGCCGCACGGGCAATCATCAGACCGGAGAAGGAAAGGGAGGACGACGACTGTCCGCGTCCGCGTCATTGATTGGGAGCAGCCGGCGAACAATGTTTCCTGCTGGTCAGTCAGTTCAGCGTCACGGGCGCGCTCTACACGTGTCGCCCGGATTTGGTCGGCTTCGTCAACGGTCTGCCGCTGGTGGTCATCGAATCGAAGAAGCCTGGCGTGCCCGCGCGCGCGGCGTTCGATGAGAATCTGACGCATTACAAGGCCGAGATTCCGCAGCTCTTCTGGTTCAACGCGCTGCTCATCGCCTCGAACGGCACGGACAGCCGCGTCGGCTCGCTCACGGCGGATTGGGAACGATTCTTCGAGTGGAAACGCATCGAGCGCGAGGACGAGCCCCGAAAGGTTGCCTTGGAAACCGTCATTCGGGGCACGTGCGACCAGACGCGCCTGCTCGACCTGGTCGAGAACTTCACGTTGTTCTCGGAGCACACATCCAACGTAAACTCCAAAGACAGTCGAGGGCTGGTGGCGCTCGACTATGCGATTGGCCAGACAAATCTCAACCTCCTCGATGCGCTCTGGCCCGACTTCCGCTATTCGACTGCGAAAGTGACGATTTTTCGGTTCTTTTGGATTGTAAGTGGTTGATGGTGTAGGCGCGGATTTTCAAAACACGCTGTAGTGCAGACCTGCCCTCTTTT